>ERZ724563.32-NODE-32-length-62801-cov-5.154530_pt1 | contig 62801 bp, 55 predicted proteins | sample MGYA00375857_ERZ724563 | MGnify/ENA primary metagenome ERZ724563 (study PRJEB28725, sample SAMN03264850) | marine sediment metagenome | biome: marine pelagic biome; feature: marine oligotrophic desert; material: marine snow | place: Pacific Ocean:North Pacific...
CGTGAACAGTGATTCTGGCGTCAGGGCAAAACTGTTCACCATCAGACCAGAATAGGTGTTCACGATGCGCCAGAATTAGTGTTCACCATCGGCCAGAATGGGTGTTCATGATCAGCCAGAATATGCAATACACAACGCCATTATCGATTTTTACGTGATAAAACCCCTCAGGTAACCAGATTTGCATATCTTCGAGGTATGGCGCGTAGTCGAGTTGTTTCTTTTCTAGGTGAAGACCATCAAGGCGGTAAAGCTTATGGCTATGTTGCTCTATAAGGTAAACATAGCGAGGGTTTTCAACATCGCGCAGCCCAAATCCCCATCGGCGAGACAAGCTGCGCGTATCCGAACCGTTGATTGATAGCACCCGCAGGCGTGGTACGCCATCTTGAACTTCGGTGATACCAATGTGAGTGCCAGTTAGCCAGTCTAGCGCAATAATAGGGTTGCCCGCGCCGTATATACGTTGCTCTGGGGCAAGGGCAGACAGGGGGGCCTCAAAGGCCAATGCACTCGTTGGCACAAGGTAAACGTCATTTTCCACATTCAGCAGTAGGTTTTTGTCATCGCCAGATAGGGATAAATAGGACAGTGAGTGTGCTTGGGGGAAGTTAGTCACGATGTGTGCGTAGGGTTGGGTTGCATCAGCCAGATAAACTTGGCTTTTCCCACTGCGTTTCGACAAAAATAAGTACTTATTTTTTGTGTGAAAAAGTGCAGGGTAGGTGTCCATAACCGCTGAATTGTCTACAGAGGCGAGATGGTCGCTCTTGCCCTTTTTGGAAGCCATCAGATGAGGCCAACCAACGAAGGCTCATATTTTCTTGGTAGGTGCTAAAAAGGATGTTTTTTCCCTCGGGAAAGCGGGATAGATGTGCCGACAATGGTTGTGAAGAATTCACCACGGTGACGGCATGACTGCCGTCGAAATTACTGGTAATGATTTGATTTGACGGGGGCGCAGAAAAATAGAAAACCTGCTGTGAATTATGGTGCCATATTGCTTCATACACAGGGTGAGAGAATGTTATGCCCTGTGTCATCTTGTTGTTGTTAAGTTGTAGCGCGAGTAATAGCGTCTTGTGATCGCTAGCTGTACTCATGATAAGCAGCTTTTTTCCATCAGGAGAAATATCAAGGCTGTGGTGCCCCCAACCTGTTGGTTCGGGTTGCGCGACCAGTTGGTGAGTTTGATGCTTTATGTCGAAACGATAGATGTGATTGGGCCAATAGTTTTGCGGCTGAGCGGTATAATAAAACGCCTTTTCCTCTTGGTGATACGCTATATCTTTTAACTTTTTATTACTGCAATCGAAGTGCCTCTCGCTATGCTCAATGCGCAACGGGCGAATAGAAAGAGAGGTTAATGTTCCTTCGTATACCGCACAGGTTGCGGATGTTTTGTTGATATAAAAAAGCTGGGTGGCTGATGTGTTGGTGTTTTGGGTGACATCAATAATGTGAGTAATGCCTGTAGGCAATGCAATCTGTTGGGTAACGGACGACTTTAGATGTTTAAGCCAAAGTGTATAGTGCTTGCCTGTCTGATGTTGTCGCAAAAACAAAAGATGCTCACCGTTTGGGTGTGCGGACGGCGAAATCTCAACACCGGACGCACGGGTTAAAGCAACAGATGTACCTGTATCAGGTGCGTTATTGCCCGCACCCCAGCTAAGCAGCGCCACCAGCGCGATTATCAGTAGCAGGGCTCCACCACCGGCGGCGTAGAGGTTTGTTGACGTTAGTTTTGAGGCACTTACAGACGAACCTATGGAGGGGACAACTGCTTCTTTTTCTACCGCAGACAGGGAACAAACAAACCTATAGCCCTGCTTAGGGATAGTTTGAATAAAGCGGGGCTTTTAGCGTCGTCGCCTAATATTTTTCGAAGGTTTCCTATTAGCTTGTTCACCGCATTATCGGTAACCAAGGTGCCAGGCCATAAATGGGCTAGCAGATCGTCTCTTGTGAGTATGCGATTAGGTTGTTCGGTAAATAGCAGTAACAGATCGAATAATTTGGGCTCAAGGTGAACAATGCTTTCGCCCTGATTAAGCAGAAGCTGTCGCTTCTCAATGTCGAATATGTGACTGCCAATATAAATCATAGCCTACTGCATTGACGCAAAGTACAAGTAGCATTCAACTATACAGTAAGGGAATATTTACATAAAGAACAAATAGTTGCCTGTGCAATCTTTGCTGCTTTTGTGAAATATCACCTTTTCATCATCTTTGTTACGGTTTAGCAGCACAAGGCAAGCGGCAATAGTAAACGGCAAAGGGCTTCCGCATTTTGGGATGAATTCGCGTATATTGCCTGTAATCTATCCAGCATGTATTTGTCTAATGCACAGATTTTATTGGGGTTTGTTAAAAATACACTTGAAGTTTAGTTAGGTGGTGCGAAGATTGCAGACCTGCGGTAGACGTTGCATGAATTGTGCAAATCTCTTGTTTCGCTAGATTTAGGTTATTTTATGATTGCTATCAAAAAGCCATTGCTGGCATGGGTTGTTATTGCATTAATGCAAGTGGGCTGCAGTTCATCCGAACAGCAACAATCAATGTCTCAAGCAGAAACCCCTAATGTGCCGGCGTTGGGTAATGTTGAATACCACACTTATATTCTAGCCAATGAGCTTTTTGCAGGCGTGCGTCCTTCACGGCAAACCCGTTATGCCGTGGTAGGTTTTGTGCCCGCCGACACCATGAAATATAACCCTGACAATCAGCATCCACTTATGCTTTTAGGCCATCAATTAGAGCAAGGTATGATTACCGAAGCGTCAAAAAGAGGTTTTACTACTCAAGAATTTAAGTTATCGAACGATATAATGTTAAACGACAACAGTGACAGAATACTAACAAGAGATATTGAACAGTTGTCAGACATTGAACGCGTAGACTTTTATATAACGGGCACCCTTGTATATCAACAGGCGGGGGCTATGGTTAATGCGCGCATTATTAATGCAAGAAACAAAGACGTGGTGGCCGCTGCGACGCGCTTTTTCCCTTCAGAATTATTTTGGGAAACCGAGCAGGTAAGCAGCCGCAATGGGCGTTTGTACAGAACTGAGAGTACGAGGTAACGGGATGAGTGCATTTAACAAGCGAATAGCCTTAATGGTAGCAGGGATAGCAGTTTCCCTAAGTGGCTGTTCTATGATGAAAGGTGATGACGAAACGGCGCAAGCCGAGCCTGTTAGTCAACCTATGAATGTCATCGATATTACGGCCATCGACCGTGCTCCGGTGGAGCCAGACGATGATGATGAAAGCGCAAGTCAAGGTATGGATGCCTATGGTGCCATTGGCCAACCGCCACTCTATTCAAGCGTGCAAGGCGCTTACAAGGGCCGACCACTCACTAAGCATATTGGCGATTATGTGAAAAACATGACCCAAGACCTTATTGCTAACATGGAGTATGTGAACGAAAAAACGCCCATTGGTGTAACGCACTTTGCATTAATTGATACCGACCTACAAACTACGGATTTACTCGGTAGGCAAATGGCTGAATCTTTTGTACATGAATTGCATAAATTTCGTGTTCCCGTTATCGATTTTAAAGCCACAGATTACATTCGAATTACCACTGATGGCGACTTCGTATTAAGTCGAGATTACCTTGAGTTAAGCAGTGGTTTACCCATTGAGTACGTGCTAACAGGTACCATGGCGAAACACCAAGGTGGTGTACTCGTAAACGCGCGAATTTTAGGCATAGAGTCTCGCGCAGTGGTGGCCAGCGCACAAATGCTGGTGCCGTTTTACGTGGTAGATGCACTTATTCCTAGTGATGGTAGCCAGCAAAATGGCATGCGCGATGGCGTAAGATTAAGCCGAGGTTAACATGGAAAATAAGCGTCTTTGGGCGGTGATGTTTGTCTTACTGGCTTTCACACTCGCCGGCTGCACTAGCACCGAATCCATGGGGTCGTTTTGGCTAGGTGACGATGGTGAAATTTCCCACGACGAAAAACCCGTACCTGTGCCTCGTGGTTCGGGGCTGGTCTATACACCTGATTCTAGAGATCGCGAATATCAGCAGTATGTGACGGTTGAGCCAGGCTACCGAGACCCTTTGCATCACGGCTTTTTCCCTTCACAAACCCATAAACGCCTGAACGATTACGCCTCTCAGTTGGCCATGAACCTTATGGAAAATGCCACGCGATTAACCTTAGAAGACAGGGTGGGTATCACCAGTTTTGTTAGGCTTAATCAATCGTTAGAAGATGGAACCGTGCTGGGTAATCAGCTTTCTGAGTACCTTATAGCTGAATTACAAGATTTTGGCTTGGCCATTGTGGATTTTAAATTAGCCGGTGGGGTGACAGTTACGCCCTACGGCGATTTTGTACTCTCGCGCAAAGCGAATGCGTTGGCAAAGCAGGTAGCTATCGACCATGTGGTAACCGGCACCATCATTGAAGATGACCGTGGCGTACGTGTTAACGCCCGTATTGTGTCAATGCAAAATAAACACGTGGTGGCCAGTGCGAATGTTTATATTCCTGCATTTATTGTAATGGATTTAAATAAAATCGTTTCTACCACGGCGCTGGCAAATTAATCTTCTAATATTCCTCTTATGCACTCTCTTACCATAAATCGCGCTGGGTGCAGTGCGTGACACAAATTTTTGGTTAAAGGAAGCGGGCTGTGAGTAAGCTCGCTTGCGAGCAATTCAGCGGCTAAAGGCGCCGTGGTTAACCCGCGAGATCCCAAACAGCATAGTGTACTCACCGGAATGTCCTCAATGGGTGATGCCTGACTGATAGGTTTGCCCAGTGATAAATCGACGTAATGGGGCTTCAAATTGGTAAAGTGCGTGAGTACACCACACACAGGCTGGTGATCCGGTGAGCCTAAACGCGTTGCAGCACGGGCAGTACCATCGTGGTGCAGTTGTTCCACCAGTTGCGCACCTAACATGGCCTTTTTATGGGTTTGTAAGTTTTGTTCAGTGTCTTGTGTATTTACATCTGTGTTTAAATCGTCTTTACCGTACGTTGAGCCAAGTGCATGACGGCCCAGATGCGCGGGTGTCATATAACCCTTATGGCAAAGTACAGTGGCAAGTGGCTTTAGCGGCGATTGGCTAGGTATGGCTTCCACTTGGCCTCTTACGGGGCGAAGTGGAAGTGAAGCAAACGCGGGCAAGTTAACTGCCCCCGCACCTAACGCGAGTATCAGGTGCTTCGCTGTTAATGTTTCACCTGTGTCAAAATTCACGCGAACCGTTTTCATTCCTTGTGATGATTGCATAACCTCATGGTCGCCGTATCGGTGGTGAGGTTTTAGGGTAACCTGGCCGTAATTTTGGGCTAAGGTTAGCAGAGCTGTCACTAAGTCAGGCGGCGAAATCCAGCCTCCAAGAGGAATAAACAGCCCATCAAATGGCAAGGGAATTTTCGCGCGCTCACTAATAAACTCGGGTGTAGCAGCATGGACAAGTGCCGAAGGCCATACATCATTTTCAATTAATTTGCGCTGGCGCTCGGCAACTTTTTCGTTAAAGTTTAGCTGTGCAACGCCACAGAAATCATGCGCAATACGTTGCCCTTCTTGGCTTGCAATCACCTGGTTGTAATATGCGCGGGCAAACAAAAAACTATGGGCTTGTAAGCGGCTGGCAATGCTTTCTTGAGCATGAAGCTGCGGGTAAAATCCACCTTGGGGGTTACCAGACGCGCCTGAGGCTAAATTCTTACCATCAAAGCACACAGTCACCTTCAAGCCTTGCTTCGCCAAGGCTAACGTGGCGGTAGCCGCGGCAAGTCCAGACCCCACCACAATAACCTCGTCACCCGGCGATAACTTGCGTCTATTATAGCGATAATAAGGGCCTTCAAAGTCGCGGCCTTGTGCTTTTTCCTCACTGTAAGTACCGGTAAGCATATCGCGCTTACGCCCGAAGCCATTCCGTTTTTGAATAGTAAAGCCCACATTCGCTAAACCGCGTTTGACGATGCCCGCTGCTGTAAAGGTGCCAAACGTGGCGCCTTGTTTGGACAGCCTTGCCAATTGGAGAAACAAATCGTCGGTCCACATTTCGGGGTTTTTACTCGGCGCAAACCCATCTAAGAACCAAGCGTCCACCAAGCCAGAAATAGGGGACGACCATTGCGGTAAGCGTTCATGAACATCACCTATCCACAAATCTAAGGTGGTTGAAAAGGCCTCAAAGTGCCTGCGATGACAGCCTTCTAAACCTAGAGGATAGGCTGTTTTAAGTGCATTAGCTTGAGCCTGAAGTGTAGGGAAGGCGTCAAGGGCTTTTTGCATATCCGGTAGCGGCAGCGGGTATTTTTCGGTACTGAGAAAATACAGATGCTTCAGTGGGTGCGATGGGTTATTTTGACGAAACTCGCTAAAAACCTTCATGGCCACTAAGAAATTAAGGCCAGTACCAAATCCGGTCTCAGCAATCACAAAATAGGGGGCTTGCCAGTTTTCCCATCGGGTGAGTAAGTCATTTCCAGCCACAAAAACGTGCAGGGTTTCATCAACACCACTATCATTTGAAAAGTAAACATCATCAAAGTGTGACGCAATAGGGGTGCCTTTGTCGTTAAAATGAACTTCTGCCTGCTTAGATTTCACGTTTTTACACTACTCTGTACATTCAAATGGATACGCTGAGCGCATTTTACTAAAAACCCACCAAGAGTGCTTGAGTGAAAAACAGAATTTTTGCTACAGGTTACCTGTGAAGATTTTATGAAGTTCGCACATTCTGGTGCCAATACACTATTTGTTTCGTGATACATTGGCTAAAGTATTCTACAAAATGCGCAAATATAACTATCAATAATAGCGAAGCGGTATGTTTGGGGTGTGTGGTGGCGCAAAGCAGACCACTTCATGATGTAAAATCGTTACCATAGGCCGCATCAACGCAAAGGGTAAACTATGAAAAGAGCAGTAATCACCGGGCTTGGCATTGCTTCAAGTATCGGCGTCAATAAACAAGAAGTGCTTGCTTCTTTGCAAGCAGGAAAATCTGGCATTACGTTTTCAGAACAATTTGCCGAAATGGGCCTTAGAAGCCAAGTTTGGGGCAATATTGATATTGACCTTAAAGCACATATCGACCGCAAAGCAATGCGCTTTATGGGCGATGCAGCGGCCTACGCGTATGTTGCAATGCAGCAAGCGATTGAAGACTCGGGGCTTGAAGAAAAAGACATTTCAAATGATCGCACAGGTATTATTGCCGGTTCTGGCGGTGCATCTTCTGAAAACCAGGTATTGTCTGCAGATATTCTTCGTGAAAAAGGGGTAAAACACGTAGGGCCTTATATGGTTCCTCGTTGTATGGCATCAACGGTATCAGCATGTTTGGCTACGCCATTTAAAATTCGTGGTGTTAATTACTCGATTGCTTCTGCGTGTGCCACCAGTGCTCACTGTATTGGTAATGCATTAGAGCTTATTCAACTTGGCAAGCAAGATGTTGTATTCGCCGGTGGTGGCGAAGAGCTACATTGGTCGCTATCCAGTCAATTTGACGCCATGGGTGCACTCAGCTCTAAATACAACGACAATCCAGCTGTAGCGTCTCGTACCTATGATGCCGCACGAGATGGTTTTGTTAGCTCTGGTGGCGGTGGCATGGTGGTGGTTGAAGAACTGGAGCATGCCTTAGCCCGTGGTGCAAAAATTTATGGTGAAGTGGTTGGCTATGGCGCGACCTCTGATGGATTTGACATGGTCGCACCATCAGGTGAAGGCGCCATTCGATGCATGAAGATGGCCATGCAAAACGTTGACGCCCCTATTGACTACCTTAACACGCATGGCACTTCAACACCGGTAGGTGACGTGAAAGAGCTGGCAGCGATTCAGGAAGTCTTTGGTCAATCAGGCGTGCCTATTAGCGCCACAAAGTCATTGACCGGGCATGCCCTAGGTGCAGCGGGTGTCAATGAAGCGATTTATAGTTTGTTAATGCTAGAAAACGACTTTATTGCGCCGTCTATTAACATAGATACACTGGATGAGGCTGCAGCAGGGCTTGATATCGTTACTGAAACCCGCCAAGCCACGCTAAATACCGTCATGTCTAACAGCTTCGGTTTCGGCGGCACCAATGCGACCTTGGTAATGCAGCGCTACGAGAAATAATGCAGCGCTACGAGAAATAGCGCAGCGCTACGGAAAAAACACAGCGCTAAGCCATAGGCGCTGTGCTTACTCGTTAAGTAGGGCAAACATACCATTCATGTCCATTACGGTAATTTGTCCGTAGTGGACACGAACCACTCCTTCAGCTTGTAAACCTTGAAGCAATTGATTCACCGTTTGGCGACTACTATTAATCATTTGCGCCAGCGATTCCTGAGACAACCGCAATACAACACTGTTTTGGGTAGGTTGATATTGCCCAAAACTGGTAGACAGCATAAGTAACCGTTTCACCAATTGTTGCTTCAAACTTAACCCTGCACTGGAATCAATAAACTGAAATGCACTGCGCACGCGGGAGCACAGTAAGCGGGTAAAGTGCGGGTAAAGTTGAGGGTGGCTTTCCAACATACGCTTAAACGCGGTTTTAGGAATAATGCCTACCCAAGTGTCTACATCACAATAACTGTCATGGGTGCGGGGTAAATCATCAAACAAAGATATTTCACCAAACCAGGTACCCGGGCCCAATAGGGCAAGAAGAAGGGCTTTACCGTCGTTGCCGGTATTCATTACCCGAATCCTTCCTTCACAAACGCCGTAAAACCCCACACCTTCATCGCCTTTTCCGTGCAATAAATGGCCAGCGTCAAAATGTCTGCAACGCATATTTTCAAACACCACAGTTTGCAATTCAACCGGGATGGACGCGAACCAGGTTGCCCGTGATAATCGACGTTTATATTCTTCTTTTAACATATTGCTTACAAGGCGATTTTTATGGCAGTGTAGCGACAAATATCTTATTGGGGTAGAGAAATATTTCCCGCTAAGAAATTGCTTTGCCAAGGTTACTATTCATTGCGTTTGCGTTAAACTTACGCCCATGAAAATACTTCTTGAAGACACGATCCCATTTGGATGTGAATACCTTGCCCCATTAGGAGAGGTAACAACTTACGCTTGGCAAACGCTCAGTAAAGACGCGATAAAGCAGGCCAACATTATGGCCATTCGTTCTACCACGCAAATTAACCAGCAATCTATTGCCCCTTGCCCTCAACTTAACTTTGTGACCACAGCCACGGCTGGCACCAATCATATGGATACTGATTGGTTAGACTCACAGGGGATAACGTGGGACTCGGCTGGAGGCTGCAACGCCGTGGCTGTGGCTGAATATGTGGTGAGCACCGTGTTGCAAGCGGACAAAGCCAATATCATCAATATTGAACAGTGTACCGTAGGTATTGTAGGTGCAGGCCATGTGGGCACGGCGTTAAGCAAATTACTAGATGCACTTAACATACACTATAAATTGTGCGATCCGCCTCTGGAAGCTCAAGGTGATAGTCGCGAGTTTTATAAGCTTCAAGATATTCTAACCTGTGACGTGATTTCGCTACATGTACCATTTGTGAAGTCAGGGCCTTTTGCAACGGGGCATCTCATTGACGCCGACGCGTTAGCTCAAATGTCGTCATCGCAATTGTTTATCAACGCATGTCGAGGGGAAGTGGTAGACGAAGCTGCCCTTATCGCTCGCTTAAGCCAAGAAAACCCACCTATCGTAGCGCTTGACGTATTTGCTAATGAGCCAAATATAAATAGGGGGCTATTAGCACTGTGCTGGCAGGTAACGCCGCACATTGCGGGGCACTCGGTTGAAGGGAAGGTGCGCGGTACCCAAATTATTTACGAACAAATTTGCGCTATAGCGGGCAAGCCCGTACAGAAAAAACTGAACGATGTGTTGGAGGTTCTTGCGCCTACAAGGGTGGCATTGACAAACAAAGATGCAGATTCGCTTACCACGGAAGACTTGACGGCGTTATTTTTATCGGTATACGACGTGAAAATAGACGACGCCACCATGCGTGATGCACTTAGCCCGCTTTCTACATTGTCAAATGACACTCGTGGAGCTACCGATGACCCAGCACCTGCACTAGCAAGCCAATTTTCAACACTGAGAAAGCAGTATCGCGTGCGCCGAGAATGCAGCGCTTATACCCTCATTTTGCCGGAAGGCACAAGCAATGGCATTAAGCAGCAGCTAATGGCATTGGGTTTCGCGATACATCAATAAATTAAAGACGTATACCAGTTAGGAGTTATACCACTATGTCACAAGCCTTTGATGTTGCCGTATTAGGAGCGACAGGTCTCGTTGGGCAGACCATGATAGAGCTTTTAGCCGAACGAGGCTTTCCAATAGGCCGCTTGTACCCATTGGCAAGTGAACGTTCTGCAGGCACCACAGTGACGTTTAAAGGCGAAGATATTGAAGTGTTAAACGCAGATACCTTCGATTGGAGCCTGGTACAATTTGGTTTCTTTTCAGCGGGTGGTGATATCTCTGCTAAGTTTGCCCCCTTAGCTGCCGAGTCGGGCTGTATTGTTATCGACAATACCTCTCACTACCGTTACGACTATGATATTCCGTTAGTTGTACCTGAAGTGAATGCACACGCATTGGCCGATTTTAGAAACCGCAATATTATTGCGAACCCAAATTGTTCAACCATTCAAATGATGGTGGCGTTAAAACCTATTCAAGATGCAGTGGGTATTGAACGTATCAACGTATGTACTTACCAGTCTGTTTCTGGTGCTGGAAAATCAGCGATGGAAGAACTTGCCAAGCAAACCGCCAGTTTGCTTAACGCCCGCGAAGTCAAAACTGAAGCCTTCAGCCGACAAATTGCGTTTAATGCTATTCCGCAAATTGATGCGTTTCAAGATAACGATTACACCAAAGAAGAAATGAAAATGGTGTGGGAAACGCAAAAAATCATGGGCGATGATAGTATTTTAGTAAACGCTACAGCGGTACGAGTGCCTGTTTTTTATGGTCATGCTGAAGCCATTCATTTAGAAACTCGTGCACCTATAGACGCCGAGCAAGTTAAGCAGTTGTTGGCCGATGCGCCTGGGGTTACGCTGTACGAAGGCGCTGAACAATTTCCCACCCAAGTGAGCAGCGCCAGCGGAAACGACAACGTGCATGTGGGGCGAGTAAGAAACGATATTACTCACCCTTGCGGGCTAAACCTTTGGGTTGTGTCTGACAACATTAGAAAAGGGGCCGCGACCAATAGTATCCAAATTGCTGAAACACTCATTCAAGATTATCTGTAATATAAGGTAAGGTGCCCGAAGGTAGGTACAGACAGGGCACCTCAATTTTTAACCTCGGTGGGTAAACATTTTGCCGGCCTTGCCGATAACAAATATATCGATATTCAACAAATAGATAGCGAAAAGATGAGGGCTAACTAGATTGGTCTGGATAACTGGTTTATAGTTTTGTAAACACATAATACATTTATGTTGCTACTTCTAAGGGTTATCCCCCCCATTTTGTGGAACGCAAAAACGGGTGAAGTAGGGGCGTAACAAGGTTGATAGCCTCAAATATTCATGCGCGAGTGCTATTAAACAATAAGAATAAAAGTCGTTAATTGTTAACTGCGCTGATAAACAACCCAGTAACAATGAAGACAAAAGCACGGCTTCGTATTCAGCACGTGTTGACGCTTGAGGGCATATAGGATTGCTATGAAACTGCATTTAACGGGCTTACTTTTATTTACACTGTTTTTCACAGCCCCACATATCAATGTTTATGCACAGGAACGCGCCACGCAATTAAAAGGGCCGAAAGATGCGACGGACCAATATTCAGGTTTAGAATATGGGCCCATAGACGCACAAGACACCTTGTGGCGAATTGCCGAACGTTATCGCCAAAATAATAACCTCACGGTTTATCAAGTGATGGCGGCGATTTACGAATTAAATCCCAACGCATTTGAACAGCAAAATCTGAATTTACTGGTAGAAGGCGCCACATTAAAACTGCCCTCTGAACGCTATATTGCCAGAATCAGCCCCCAGCAAGCACGCATTCGTGCTGAACGAGACGATAGAGAATTTGCCGAACTACTGAACCAGCCTGGTAGCAGCGTGCGAAATATTAAGCCGCCATCGCCGTTGGTGAATCAAAACGACTTAACCCAAACCCAGTCAGATATAGAACGTAAAATTACTCGCTTAGATGCAGAGCAAACTCGTCAGTTTGATGAGTTGCGTATGCAGTTCGCCGCCTCACTCGAAAATGTAGAGGCGCTGCTGAACGAAAATCGTAAGTTGTACGATAGGGTTGATCAGGTTAACGGTGAACTTGAGTCGTTACGCGGCCAGGTGGAAGGTGACGTCAAGCAGCAGCTTGACACACAAGTGGCATTGCAAGAAGAACTTCTGGCAATGATGCGAGCCGAACAGGCACAGCGAGAAGCAGAGAAGAATGCTTCGTTCCTTAACGCGTTAATGAGCCCCATCACGTTAATTATTGCCACAGGCTTAATTACCCTTTTATTAGTCGTGGGTCTCATTGTATGGCTACTTAAACGTAAACCTAGCGATGCTCAATCGGCTCCGGTAACAGACGCAAGTGTAAGTGACTCTGTACCAGTTCCTGATAACGAATTAGACGATCTTGCCACCGCAATTGCCCCTGATTTAGATGATAAAGCCGAACTTAGCGACGACGAGCTATTTAATGACGACGACCTTTTAGACGACGTTCTAACATCAGAGCTAGAAGATAGCTTAGACAGTGAATTAGAAACCTTTGCTGACTTAGAAGATGACATGTTAGTGCCTGACGATGATTCAGACGAGCTGTTTGAGGCAGGCGCTGACGAACTGGATCAAAATGAACTAGACAGTTTGTTTGACGACGATGATTTGTCTGACAAAGTGCTAAGTGAAGATGATGCAGGTAGTGATATTGATGGTTTCGATTTATCTGGCGACGATGATGACGTAGAAGGAATAGATCTTGACGCTGACCTTGACGACGACCTTAATGACGGCTTCACTGATGACTCAGATGCCGACATGGATGATGTTAGTGGCGACCTAGATGGGGATGGTAGTTCTGATGGCGATTTAGACGACTTTGATATTGACGATATTCTTAATGATGCCCAGAACCCGCCAGAAGAAACCCCAGCAAGCGATAATGACGTTGATAGTAATTTCGATATTGATGACATTGACGATATTCTTGCGGCAGAGTCTGCATTACCCGATGTAGATGATGAAGACGACAAGCCTGAAATCAGCATTGATGATCTTTTAGACGAGCATGCACCAGAGCCCAGCTTAACTGACGAATTAGACAGCAAAGACGACCTCATTAATGAGGAAATGATTGATAAGCTGGATGATGAAATTAACCAGCAGAATAATGAACTGGATAAAATCACTGACGATTTGCTTAATGAGATTGAGCAAATTGAGATGATGGGCGGCTTAGACGACGAAGATGAAGAAGCGTCTGAAGATGACGAAATTGAAATAGAGCAAACACCGCCTTCACCGCAATCTATTCAAAGCTTAGATGCGATTACTGATGACTTAGATGATGTTGATGTCGATGAAATCGATGTTGAGAACATGGAAAATGCAGATGAGTTTACCGACCCGCTTTCAGACGATCTCATTGCAGAGCTACAAGCGGAAAGTGACGATGCTGATTTCGATGAACCCAGTGATGACACGATAGAAAATGACGCAGGCACGACGGCAGATGCTTCAGACGGCGAGAGCGCCCAAGGTGAAAGCGAAGACCTAGATGATGCGTTAACCGATGAGTTGTTAGCCGAATTAGAGTCTGAAATTGAAGCAGAACCTGACATTTCACCCGAGCAAGAACAAGAGGCTGATGATAGCGACACACCGTTAGGGGAAGAAGAAGATTTAAGTGACCCCCTCACTGATGAATTACTCGCTGAATTAGAAGCCCAAGAAAACGACAGTGAAGCACAAATAGACGAATTGTCGAATGAACTGCTTAATGAATTAGAGACCGAAGAACAGGGTGATACTGAGCTGGAAGAGCTTGGGGATGCGCCGGAGACATTGGCGGAAGATGCTGATTTTAATGAAGAATTACTTGACAGCGACAGCCAGTTAGAAGAGCCTCCTGCAGAAGCAGATTCCCCCTCTCCCGATCCGTTGGAAGACGCGTTGGCTGAATTCGATCAGCAAATGATGGATGATATACCTACATTTGGTGAAGCAGACGATACACTTGCAGAGCCAGAGCCAGAGCCAGAGCCAGAGCCAGAGCCAGAGCCAGAGCCAGAGCCAGAGCCAGAGCCAGAGCCAGAGCCAGAGCCAGAGTCTGACTTTGATGACAGCATCTTAGACAGTGCATTTGATGACATTGATGAGTTCGAGCTAGAGCAGGAACAAGACGGTGTGTTATCAGAGGCCGATATTCCTGAGCCAGAGTCTCTCGACACCACAAATGACGCACAAGACAGCGAGTTGGCAGATGTGCCTGGGTTGGATGATTGGCTATCCACCGAAGACAGTGATGACACAGATAACACTGGCGACGAAGCACTGCGCCCAGAAAACATTTATGACGAACTAGACAGTGAAGACTTTGATGAGTTACTGGAAAGCTTAGAAGCAGACACACCTAGTGTCGAACCTGAATTAGATGCTGAGCAAGGCGGCAATTTAGACAATAATACAGTGTCTGAAGAAGAGAATAATCAAGCGCCAGTTGCACGAAGTGAAACGGACAAAAGCCCCGAAGAAGAGGCATCACTGCAACTTGATAACCCCGATTTAGACCTAGCCGCGTTACTCAACGACGTGGAACCAGTAGGCGACGAGGCAGCACCACGAACGCCCCCTGAAGAATTTCTCGACGTAGATGCGTTAATGGACGAAGGCGGAGACGACGGTGATATCGATCCTGATACCGCTGAATTAGACTTAGATGTGAGTTTGTCTGACTTTACCGGTGTAAACGACAATGATGCGGTTATCGATATTGACAAAGACGCCGGCCAAAATGCAAACCTCGATTTAGCCCGTGTTTACATTGAAATGGACGACGTCCCCGCCGCGAAAGAATTGCTAGACGAAGTGGTGTCGCAGGGCAGTGAAGAACAAAAACAAGAAGCTGAATCTATATTGAAGTCCATCAGCTAATTGCATGTTGCAAGCGGTATGACTAAACTTAGCGGCTTTTCAATTTAGAGGTTTCAAAACAATGGGGCGAATTGCCTTAGGCATTGAATACGATGGGGCTGCCGTATATGGTTGGCAACGTCAACGAGAAGTGCCAAGTGTACAAGAGCATTTGGAGCGCGCCTTATCTACCGTGGCGGATACCACAATAGAAGTGCAGTGCGCTGGTCGCACCGATGCCGGTGTTCATGCCACGGCTCAAGTGGTGCATTTTGAAACAGAAGTTCAGCGCCCCTTAAAGGCATGGACTTTGGGTGTTAACGCTAATTTACCAAACGCTATCGCGGTTACCTGGGCGAAAGAAGTGAGCGACGATTTTCATGCTCGCTTTTCTGCAACGCATCGACGTTATCGCTATGTCATCTTCAATGCAAAGTTACGCCCGGCTATATTGCATCATGGTGTGACGCATGTGCACCGTGAGCTTGATGAACAAAAGATGCACCGAGCAGCGCAGGCACTGCTTGGCGAACAGGATTTTACCTCTTTTCGTGCCGCACTTTGCCAAAGTAAAACGCCATTTCGCAATGTCACCAATGTCAGTGTTTACCGCCAAGGCCGATATGTTGTCATTGATATTCGTGCTAATGCATTTTTGCATCATATGGTAAGAAATATCACAGGTTCGTTAGTTGAAATTGGTGCTGGTGATAAACCCGAAAACTGGATAGCAGAGCTTTTAGCCGGTAAAGATCGCAGCCTCGCGGCAGCGACAGCAAAACCCAATGGCCTCTATTTGGTTGATGTGACTTATCCAGACATTCATAACATACCTAAACTTCCTCTAGGCCCGCTGTTTCTTGCAGAAAACTAGGGGCCACGATTATGCGGTTATAGGGCGGCTGAGTTCACCACCTCGCTCGCCTTAGCAGCTTAGATTTAGCCGTAAACCCTACCTCGTTTAAGAGGGGCTCAACTTCTTAGACCAGTTTTGTTTTTTCCATTTTCCTGTATTGTGGTCTAATAGCGCGTTATATTAGGTGGTTGTACTAACGTGGCGCGTATATTGATATCGCAAAGCGTCGAGTAGCCGAAATATTCATGCAGCACGGGTAGCCCCGAAAAGTAAAACGCGAATGCTACCTGTGCACTACAAAATACAAAGGATTCATTTTCGATGAGCTGGATTCAAAAAATTCTTCCGCGTACACAAACATCCACAAAAGGTAATGTACCTGAGGGGATTTGGTCTAAATGCGGCTCTTGTCAGGCTGTATTGTACAAAACCGAATTAGAGAAGCTTCAAGAAGTTTGCCCTAAATGCGATCATCATATGCGCATTACTGCTCGTCGCCGTATCGACGCCTTTTTAGATGAGGGTGATAGGGTAGAGCTAGGCTCTGAACACGAGCCACAAGACATACTTAAGTTCAAAGACTCGAAACGCTATAAAGATCGCATTGTGGCGGCGCAAAAAGCCACCAACGAAAAAGACGCCCTGGTGGTGGTAAAAGGTAAACTGAAAGGTATGCCTGTGGTGGTTGCGTGTTTTGAGTTTGCCTTTATGGGCGGCTCTATGGCCTCGGTTGTTGGTGCACGTTTCGTGGCCGCCGTTAATGCATGTATTGAGAACAACACCCCCCTTATTTGTTTTTCGACCAGTGGCGGCGCGCGAATGCAAGAAGCGCTTATGTCGCTAATGCAAATGGCGAAAACATCAGCAGCTTTGGCCAAGTTAAGTAAAAAAGGTTTGCCTTACATTTCTGTGCTAACCGACCCTACTATGGGCGGTGTGTCTGCAAGTTTAGCCATGCTTGGCGACGTTAACGTTGCAGAGCCTAAAGCACTGATTGGTTTTGCTGGCCCACGGGTAATTGAACAAACCGTTCGCGAAAAGCTGCCTGAGGGTTTTCAGCGCAGTGAATTCCTTGTTGAGAAGGGCGCAATCGATATGATTGTTGACCGCAGAGAAATGCGTGATAAATTACACGGCTTGTTACTTAAGCTGCATCATCAACATTAGTGAATACACCAAAAAAATTGCCCACTGCTACTGACGATTCTGCGTTAGAGCAGTGGCTTTCTTATTTAGAATCTATCCATCCTTCAGCCATTGATATGGGCCTCACCCGTGTTAAACAGGTGGCTGAAAGGCTCAAACTTCAATTTGATAATACGTTACTTATTACCGTGGCGGGCACAAACGGTAAAGGCACCACCTGTCGATTCTTAGAGCAAGCCTTGCTTGCGCAAGGGAAGCGCGTGGCTGTTTATGGGTCGCCGCATTTAGTGAGCTACCGTGAACGTGTTCGCTTTAATGGAGAGTGGGCCGACAGCCATGCTTTTTGCCAAGCTTTTCAAGCGATAGAAGCGGCAAGGGAAGAGATTACCCTCACGTACTTTGAGTTTGGTACCCTTGCGGCCATAAAAATGATGCAAGACTGGCAGGCCGATGTGGTTATTTTGGAAGTTGGGCTAGGGGGAAGATTGGATGCGACCAATATTCTTGACGCAAATTTAGCCGTTATCACTACCATCGATTTAGATCACCAAGACTATTTGGGTGATACAAGAGAGAAAATAGCCACAGAAAAAGCCGGCATTATGCGTGAAAACGGTAAAGCGGTAATAGGTGAACTACGCCCACCTTGCACACTATTTGCGTCAGTCAATGAACTGAATGTTGATGCTGTGTGGGCTCAAAAAGATTTTTATTCCAATGGCAGCGCACCGCTCAATCAACAGGGGCAATGGGACTGGCAAGGAAAGCACTCAATACTGAACAGTTTACCTGCCCCACATATTCCTTTTCAGAATGTATGCACGGCGTTAGCCGCATTAGAAGCGATTGAACTGTTGCCGTCTAACGCTATTATTCAAAACGTTATTGCTAATACCCGATTGCCCGGCAGGCAGCAGCTTTTGCGAAATACACCCAAGGTTGTGGTTGATGTAGCGCACAACCCACAAGCCACGAAAGCGATGCTGTCATGGCTACAAGGTTTTCAAGCAAATAAGATACACGCCGTTGTGGGTATGCTTAAAGATAAGTCTATTGCAGAAACACTTGCGCCACTATCACAACTAAATGCACAATGGTATGTAGCGAGTACCGAGGGGGCAAGAGGCTGCGAGGCAGATGTGTTAACATCGGCGCTTGAAAGTGCAGCGGTGCCGGCGTCAGCCATAAGCCGTTTTAACGGGGTTGCCCCAGCTTATGAATCCGCACTTAAACATTGCGAAAACAACGAACTTGTACTCGTTTTTGGTTCGTTTATTACTGTTGCGGCAGTGATGACACACGAACACCAGCACTCATAGAAAATAAATAAGAAATTATCGGGAGAACACAGTGTCGTCGGCTTTAAAGAATAGACTGGTAGGTACCATCATCATAGTGGCACTTGCTGTAATTTTTTTACCAGACTTTCTAGACGGCAAAAAGCAAACAAACCGTGAGCCTTTTGTTTCTATTCCTGCAAACCCACCTAAAAAGCCCATTGTAGAGCCCGAAGCCTTTCCCACCAACAGAGTGGCCAATGCCGCTCAGCGACCCGTTGAATTAGAAGACGACGTGCCTGTGGACGACATGCTTACGACAGAAAAAAGCGCTGATGAGATGGGCGAGGGCAAAAACGTAACGGATGAAAGCACTTCGCTACCTCAGCCTGTCGAAGCGACAATCGCAGCAAAAAATGACCTTGCCAGTCAAACCGTTATCGACAAACCGCAAGTCACAGAAGATGCTGGTTGGGTTATTCAGCTAGGTAGCTTCCGTCATGAAAAAAATGTAAAGGGGCTGCTCAATAAACTTGAAAAAGCAGGGTATCGTGCGTTTAGTCGCCGTATTCAGACCAGTTCAGGTCCACTTACCAAAGTATTTGTAGGGCCAGATTTAGAAAAACAAAAATTAGAAGCAGCGTTGCCCCACCTCAAGGAATTAACCGACCTGAAGGGCAAGGTAACCACATTTAAAGTAAACTAAAGCCGAACAAGCTTGGCCGGTAACGAATATTACACATTGGTAATCTTATCGGCTTCTGTTAGAATGCGCGCCATCTCGCCAACGGCACGTTGCTTATCAATCAAAAGTGACAATAACGCAATTTAGAGACGATGAACTGGGTAGACTTTTCCATTTTGGGTATCGTTGCGGTATCTACCTTAATAAGCCTTATTCGAGGCTTTGTTAAAGAAGCCATTTCTTTAGTGGTATGGTTTACTGCACTCTTTATTGCCAGTAATTTTTATGCCGATCTTGCTGTTTACTTCACGGCGTTCGAAGACCCTTATGCACGAAATGGTGCTGCAATTGCAGCGCTATTTGTGGCTACACTTGTGCTCGGTAGCCTACTTAACTTTACCCTTGCTCAGCTTATACAAGTGAGTGGCTTGTCGGGAACAGACAGACTATTAGGTATTGTATTTGGTGCGCTACGCGGCGTACTTGTTGTAAGCGCACTGCTTTTTTTCTTAGACACCTTTACCGCCTCTGCACAATCGCAGTGGTGGCAAACCTCTGTGCTTATTCCAGAGTTCAGTGTCATTATTGAGTGGTTTTTCACTTATATGAAAGGCTCCTCCAGTTTTTTAAATCCCGCTTGATATAGGTAACGCACATGTGTGGTATTGTCGGAATAGTTGGTAAAACGCCAGTGGCGCAGTCACTGTATGATGGATTAACGGTAATACAACACCGTGGCCAAGATGCGGCAGGGATCATGACTATCGACCAAAATATGTTTAATTTGCGTAAGGCAAATGGCTTGGTTCGAGACGTGTTTCATACGCGCCATATGAAAAGGCTATCGGGCAATATGGGCATAGGGCATGTTCGCTATCCCACAGCAGGTACATCAAGCTCTGCAGAAGCCCAGCCTTTCTATGTTAACTCTCCCTTCGGTATCGCTTTTGCGCACAATGGAAACCTAACCAATGCGCATGACCTTCAAGAAGAAGTGTTCCGCATTGCTCGCAGACACATAAATACCACGTCAGACTCAGAATTGTTGCTTAATATTCTTGCTCACGAGCTTCAACAAGTGGCGGGGTTGAGCGTATCTGCTTCTCATATTTTTGAAGTTGTCACCAAAGTACACAAGAAAATTCGTGGTGCGTATGCAGTGGTAGCAGCCATTATTGGCCAAGGTATTGTGGCATTCAGAGACCCCCATGGTATTCGTCCCTTGGCACTTGGTAAGCGTATGAGTGAGTTAGGCGAAGAGTGGATGGTAGCCTCAGAAAGTGTTGCGCTTGATGCTGTTGGCTTTCAATTTATTCGCGACGTCGCGCCAGGTGAAGCTGTATTTATTACCGAAGCTGGCGAATTACATACGCAGCAGTGTGCCGAAAATCCAGTAACCTCGCCGTGTATTTTTGAGTTTGTTTATTTTGCACGCCCAGACAGCTTTATCGATGGTATTTCGGTTTATGCATCACGGGTGAACATGGGGCGTAAGCTGGGCGAAAAAATCAAAAGGGAGTGGAGCGACCGCGATATCGATGTGGTTATACCTATCCCAGAAACATCTATGGATGTTGCACTACAAATAGCTAATACCTTAGAGCTACCTTACCGTCAGGGCTTTGTGAAAAACCGCTATATTGGCCGTACCTTTATTATGCCGGGTCAAACCATGCGTAAAAAATCAGTACGTCGCAAACTGAACGCGATTTCCTCTGAGTTCAAAGGAAAGAGCGTATTGCTGGTAGATGATTCCATTGTACGTGGAACGACGTCGGGTCAAATCATTGAAATGGCGAGAGAGTCTGGTGCGAAAAAAGTCTATTTTGCCTCGGCGGCGCCAGAAATTCGCTTCCCGAATGTGTATGGCATCGACATGCCCTCTGCCAATGAGCTTATTGCCTATGGCCGCGAAATAGACCAAATTGCAGAGCTTATTCAAGCCGATGGCCTAATATTCCAGGATATCTCAGACTTAGTGGCTGCGGTTCGAGAAGAAAATGAGGCTATTGGCCGCTTCGAAACATCCGTGTTCGATGGCAACTATATTACTGCTGATATCGATCAAGAGTATTTAGAGCGTATTGATATGTCTCGTGGTGAAAAATCACGAGAAGCGCCAGTGGTACAGGCCGAGTTAAGTAATTTAGATGTGCATAACATTGATGCTAGCGACTAAGTAGGCTTGCACCAAAACCACGTTATAAACGAAACGCCCGCCATTGCGGGCGTTTTAGTATAAGTTAATGGACAAAAACAGGGCCACCAGATAAACCCCAAATGAGCACTGAACCAGTCATTAAAATAACCAACAGCACAAGACCGCACGTCACCACTGAACTGGAATAGATAAACCCTTTATCCTCTGGCATATGCATTAAAATAGGTACGCCGGAATAAAGCAGGTATACCGAATAACTAATACCAACCAAAAGTGCCGCCATAACTACCCAAAGTTCAGGATAAAGGCCAGCAAAACCCACCATAAATAACGGCGTAGCTGTGTAAGCGGCAAGTTCTAACGATTGCGTGTATGTAGGGGGGGCTTCAAAGGCTTTTGCAAGTTCGTGAATTAATATGGCTAATGCCAATACGCCCATGACTAAACCGGCATACATACCGATTGCCATCATTAACGCACTTTGCTGATCTAATTTAATTAAGTCGCCAGCGCCTATACTCCAACCCGTATGCGCCGATGAATAATAGGCGACAATACTGGGGATAAGCGCAATTATGGCGATATGGGTAAGCGCATACATAGAAGTTTCGTGGCGGGTGTCTATGCTTTGCCACTCTTCTTTTGGATGTGTATAAATACCAATTAAGTGATTGAGTATCATAATATTTAACCCTGTTCATCTACATTGTTGTTATTATTTACAGGCTGACGCCCGTGCTCATTTGTTGAATTTAACAAATGATTTACAACTCAGTGTGCTACAAGGTTAATATTTAATCAATCTAATTGTGTGAAAACTGTACCTTTAGCCCTGTGCTTCTAAGGCAGTCGCGGTAGAAAAAGCAGGAACGCCACTATGAAATTTGAAATCGCTATCATCAGACAAAATTAGTTGGGCTTCTACTTCACCAAAAAATGCGACTCGCTCACTAATATCTGCGTCGGCAATATCTTCAGCTAAGGTTAAATAATCCATAAAATGCCGCGCTTCAGAACGAAGTAAAGAAACATAGAAGTCACTTAATCTCTTATCTACATGTGGTGCTAGCTTGGCGAAGCGTTCACAGGAACGTGCTTCAATGTATGCACCGCAAATGAGTTTATCAACTAAAGCTTGCGGCTCGTAAGTACGAACCTCACGGAGCATACCGCGAGCATAACGGCTTGAGCCGACAGATTCATACTCAATATTGTAGTCGGCCATAATCTCTAAAACCTGATAGAAGTGATGTAACTCTTCTTTTATCAGCAGCACCATTTTATCGATTAAATCCTGGCCATATGGCGTACCTGACTTAGGGAACATCGATTTATTCAGTTTCTGATGATTTGCAAGCGCCTGCCAGCAACCTACTTTTCGGTAAGTGAAATCTTCAAAGGGCTTTAACCAGGCCAGCAGTGCATCACCGCTTTCTTTATCAACCGCATATTTACGAATAAGGTACATCGCAGATTGAGCGGCTTTTAATTCACACACAAGGTGATCGAGCAGCACAATCGATAGATTTTCTTTTTTAGTGGCTTCTGCTACCCAAGCATCAGGGGTTTCACAGTGTAAAAAAGCGTTGATGGGGGCAAGTAATTCTTTCAAAGCAGGCTCTCTATAAAAAAGACAAATCTATATAAGGTTAACGCGCCCGAATTTTACCACAGCTAGCCAATACAGAGACACCCACTAAAAATAAATTCATGGACACCCACCAAATTCATGGACACCCACCAAATTCATGGACACCCACCAAATTCATGGACACCCACTAAATTCATAGACACCCCCCAAATTCATAGACACCCCCCCAAATTCATAGACACCCACAATAAATACTGCAAAACCAGTTGAATTGGGTGTCTTTATAGGGGAGGTCTGTGGGTGTCTTGTTAGAGGAAAAGTGTGGGTGTCTTTATAGAGGGTATGGGGTAGCGTGGGGATTGCTTTCTAGCTTGTTTTGCTCATACTAAGGGGATGAATTATTTAGCGCATTTATATTTATCTCAGCCGACAGTAGATTCTCATTACGGTAATTTGCTTGGTGATTTCAGAAAGGGTGTTAATGTGGCTGCGTTACCGTTTAGTGTGCAGCAAGGGCTTCAAAACCATTATTTGGTAGACAGGTTTACCGATAGCCACCCTGAGGTAATGGCCGCGAAGCAAGTGTTTCCGAAAAGTCAGCGACGGTTTGCTCCGGTGGCATTAGACATGATTTTCGATCATTTTTTAATAAAAAACTGGTCAACCTATAGCAGCATCACGTTTGATGATTTTTGCTACCGAAGCTTTAATCTTTTGCGTGAAGGTATGCCGGCTATGCCTGTCCCCATGCAGCGAACAGTTAGCCATATGATAGAGCATCACTGGTTTAATAGTTATGCCAGTTTTGATGGCATTACTTATGCTATCACACGGGTAGCAAACAGCATTCGTTTTGCCAATCAGTTTGCCCGTAGTGTGGATACGCTAGGTGCGCAATACTCCTTGTTAGAAGCGCAATTTCGTCACTTTTTTCCCGCGTTAATTGACCATGTCAATGCACATGCGATTGAGGAAGGCATTTAAATCCGCGCTTTTTCTATAATGTTGGCCTGAACCAGTGCGTGTAATTTTGCCTGGCATTTCTCCCTTAAGGTGTCTCTTAACAATCTCACCGCTGGCGTAATACTTTGTCTGCTGGGGCAAATCAACCATAGTTGAGTGGGCTTTGGGATATAATCTGGGAGTAAGGAAACTAATCTCTTCTCCAGTAAATCGTCGCAAACATCCAAGCTTGATTTCACGGCAACACCTTTGCCCGCCACGCACCAGCGCCGAACCATATCGCCGTCATTAGAGGCTCGATTGCCTGACATTTTTATTTTCACTGGCTGATTGTCGTGCTCAAATGCCCAATCGTTATAGACAATATCGTGTAACTGATAAAACAATCCGTTATGCCCTTGCAAATCATTCAACGTGGTCGGCTTGGGATGTTGTTGTAAATACGTGGGGGAGGCAATTAGCGTGCGCGGAACTTCACACACTTTAAAGCCATATAAATTTGTGTCGTTTGGTGAGCCATAGCGCAATGCTATGTCTACGGGATCCCGATAAAAATCGACATTACTATCAGAAAGGTGAAGTTTCACCTTTACATTGGAGTGCTGTTGAATAAATTCATCCAGCCAGGGTGCAATAACATTACGTCCTAAATCTGAAGATAGCCCAAGGCGCAGCTCACCTTCAATATTGTCTGCATCTTCCTGCAAATTCATTTTAGCCCCTTCGAGCATGTCTACGGCTTGCTCACAAACAGGAAGGTAACGCTCTCCCGCAGTCGATAATCGAAGTGAGCGGGTGGTACGTATAAATAGGTCGAAACCTAATTGGCTTTCCACCCGCTTAATTGCAGCACTTGCCGTTGCTGTGCGCATATCTAAGCTAGCCGCAGCAGCAGTAATACTGCGAAACTCAGCCACTTTTATCACTACCTGTAAATCTTCTAATAGCATTTATTATCTAAAAGTTTTTGAAAATGTTTCTTTCATTGTGCGGTTTAAGAATAAAGTGTCAATGTTATTATTAACCTAGATTTCTCTACTTACTTTAAAGGATGCTCATTATGAAAGCGGTTGGATATACATCGTCACTTCCTATTAGCCATAGCGATGCGCTAAAAGATATAGAACTCGATAAGCCAGCGCCTTCGGGTCGAGATGTGCTTGTTAAAATAAGTGCAATCGCCGTAAACCCTGTGGATTACAAAATTCGTCAACGGGTGTCGCCCGAGAAAGGGACAAGTAAAGTACTAGGCTGGGACGCGGTTGGCGAAATTGTGGCAGTGGGTAGCGAGGTTCAACAGTTTAATGTAGGCGATCGGGTATTCTATGCGGGTGATTTAACCCGTCAGGGCTCGAACGCTGAATATCAGCTTGTGGATGAACGCATTGTAGGTAATGCGCCAAGTAGCTTGTCAGATAGTGACGCAGCAGCATTACCGCTAACCACAATCACCGCATGGGAATTGGTCTTTGAGCACTTGGCAATTAAAAAGCAGCCGGTGGGTAAGGTTGAAAAAACCGACGATCTTGTATTGGTTGTTGGAGCAGCCGGTGGTGTAGGTTCAGTTATGTTGCAATTGCTAAAGCAACTTACGGGGGCAACCGTTATTGCTACGGCTTCTCGCGATAGCTCTAAAGCGTGGGTAGAACGCTTAGGTGCAGATTACGTGGTGGATCACAGCCAACCACTTAGCGCCCAAATTAAAGGGCTAGAGCTTGGTGAAGTCACCCATGTGGCAAGCTTAAACAATACCGACAGTTACATAGACACTTACGTAGATGTAATGAAGCCTATGGGCAAAATTGCTCTTATTGACGACCCTGAATCGTTAGATGTTAAAAAGCTAAAACAAAAGAGCATATCGCTGCATTGGGAGTTTATGTTCACCCGTGCCATGTTTGCTACTGCTGATATGCAAGAACAAGGGCGTCTATTAACAGAAATGGCATCGCTTATTGATAAGGGATGCATTAACACCACAGTGGGTAAGCACCTAGGAAAAATTAACGCGGAAAACTTAATGGCCGCCCATCGGGAATTAGAGTCTGGTACGGCGATTGGGAAAATAGTGTTAGAAGGTTTTTAAGCTGAATAGCGTGGCGGCTTGCGCTAATAAATGCGCAAACCGCCTAGTTCAATAGCCCGTGTAAATACATAAGCCGTTTAACTGGGCTTTGCTGCGCCATTGGATTTTGTCTCGCCAGTGGAGGAGTTAGCCCCTGTAACCTTAGGCATTACCGAGCTATTACCGGTGATAAGGTCATCGAGTGTTCCTTTTTCACTGTCCACGAGCCCCACTTCACGTAGCATGGCATCTACAACGGGGGCATTAGCACGATAACTTAGCGCAGCCTGAGTGACTTGTTCAGCTAACCCGCCTTGGCTGCCACTTGCCACTGTTTGCCCATTGGTTGCACTTGCGTTTTGCCCATAGCCTTGCAGTATTTTAATCCCTTCAATATTCTGAAGTGGTTTAACTGCATGTTCCACGAGTTCTGGTAACACTTTCAACATGGCTAGTGCTTTTTGTAATTCTATTTGTTCGTCTTTAAGGGTGTTTTCTGCTTCGTAAAGAGCTTGTTTACCGGCAGCTTCCACCGCAAGAACTTTCTCATCGGCTTCAGCCTGCAGCATCTTGGCATCGGCAGCGGCTTTGGCTTCTGTCAGTATGGCTTCAGCACTGTTTTCTGCGGCTTCTTTTTTCGCCTCAGCTTCAACAGTAATGCCTACCGCCTCACGCTCAGCTTCCTTGCGGGCGTCTATTACTTCAATTTGCTTTTTACGCTCAGCTTCGGCTACCATTTTAGCTGTGGTTACCGCTTCTACTTTCTCAACTTTACCTTTTTCAGCTTCCGCCGCTTTTGCCCGCGCAGCTGATTCTTCTTCAGACTTATTGGCAACCGCTATTTGTTTAACTTGTTCGGCAACTTCCACTTCTTGCTGCTGACGAATACGCGCTTGCTCTAAAGCTTGGCGTTTAGCAATCTCTTGAGTTTCAATTTCCCGTGATTTTTCTATTTCTGCCGCTTCAATAGCGCGGTCTTTCGCAATTTCTGCTTCGCGCTCTTCACGTTCTTTGTTTTCCCGCTGTTTTGCAATTTCCGCTTTTTGCTCTTGGCGCTTAAATGCCAGTATTTGTTCTTGGGTTAAACGCGCTTCTTCTTCGTCCCGTTTTACTTCTAGGGATTGTTTTTCTGCTGCTAAATTTCGCTGTTCAATTAAAATACGATTTTCTTGCTGAATGTCATTGGTTTCTTTGCGCTTTTCTTCAATGATCTTCGCTAAGCGTGCGCGACCTTCTGCGTCGAATGCGTTATTTTCATTAAAGAAATCTAAGTCGGTTTGGTCAAAGCCCGTTAAGCTTACAGACTCTAGTTCTAATCCATTCTTTTCCAGGTCATTCGCCACACTTTGCTGTACTTTTTGCACAAAATCGGCACGCTGTTCGTGCATTTCAGTCATGGTCATCTCTGCTGCCACGGCGCGAAGCACGTCAACAAACTTAGATTCCATCAACTTTTTCACTTCTTCAGCGCGGGTGGTGCGTGTTCCTAATGTTTGCGCCGCCATTGAAATACCTGCGGCGTTTGGCGCTACCCTTAAATAAAAGTCAGCTTTAACATCTACACGCATGCGATCCTTTGTAATTAGGGCGTCTTTTTGTATTTTTTCTACTTCAATACGCAGGGTATTCATGTTTACAGGAATAATTTCATGCACAACAGGAAGCACAAGTGCACCGCCATCTTTAATCACTTTTTCTCCGCCTAGCCCCGTACGTACAAAGGCTGTTTCTTTGGTGGCGCGAGTGTAGAGCTTGGCGAAAATTAAGCCAATGGTGATCAGGGTAACGACAACAATGCCGGCAATAAATAGTATCGATGATAAGTTTGATGTTTGAATAGTATCCATACGTTTTCTCTTTTAATTATTGATATCGAGTGGCTAGCCAGCTGTGTGGCGTCTTTTTCACTAAAATGACCCGTTCACCACGGTCAAATAGCTCTTTTTCTTCAAAGGGTTCGACAAGCACATAGTGAGGCTGTGCGTAATTATCGGTGAATTTCGCCTCGGCTGGGTTTCCCCGCGATGCGCATCCTATCGTGATATGTGCTACAGCGCCCACAAAGTCATCATTGTTGAGTGCAGAAGACTGCATTTTTGGCAGCAACTTCGCCACACCTATGCTCAATTTTGACGTAGCGAAAAGACTACAAACAGTGGCAAATATGATAGAAATCCACGAGGGGAGGGTAAATTGCAAAAGTGAATGGGTAGCCGCGTTAAGTAAGAACCCGAGTAAACCGAAAAAAGATAGAAAGCAGACTAGCCACACCAGTAATGGCACTTTATCGATATTTAGCCAGTTGCCTATAGCAAGCAGGGAGGAGCCATCTATTTCTACATTAGCAACAGGGGAGTCATCTAGTAAGCCTAAAGCACTTATACCAAATAATAGAAAGGTAAGTTCAAGCGTAAACAGAATCACCACAATAAATAAAGCGACGCTAAACCAATAATTAGCATCGCTTAGCAAAATTTCCAACATACGCTACACCGTCCCTGATGATCATTTAAAATGTCTAAATAATGTATAACATATATTAGACAATTGCGTATAAAAAACGCTAGGCAAAAGGACAGTTTAATTCGTTATTTATACTTTCGTCTAGTGTTTGTGTTGCCCTTCAATCGCATGTCCATCTTGATGGTAAAAGCCTGACGCGCCTGCCTCAATGAAACCTTGGTTAACCATTTTCGTGAGAAAGGGGTCGGTATGGTCGTCACCAATATCAGCATAATCAGTGGACTGATATGCCTCGCGCTCTGCGAAAAAGGCGTGGGTGTCTAGTTTTTCTTTGTCTGGGTGTGCTAGTGAGGTGAGGCGCCATTCTCGCTTCATACCCTTAGCTTCAACCTGAAAGTCTTTAATCAACCGAAAAGCCGGTAGCCAAGTTAGCGTAATATGCTGAGCTTGGTCGTTAAGCGTCATTTTTACTTCCGTGTTGCAGCCTTCACCCACGGTTTCTTGTTCAACCATCTTAGCCAGCACCCCGTCACTGATTAACTGGTAGCGATAAGAGAAATCTTTCTCTACCTTACCGTGGATGCGCTCGTTTGGTTGGTACTCAATGGCGCGTTTGTGGCCATCAAAATAGCGCACGGCTTTAATGTGGGTGTCTCTTATAAGCTGCCAAGTTTCAGTAATGTTAGTTTGTGGGTACTGATGTGCCACTTTGTTCCCATCGCGCCAAAGCATTAGGGTGGTGGCTGGTGATGCGCTGTTGCCTCTGGTGGTTGTCACCTGGTAAGTGGCTTTTAACGATTGTGAACTTAGTGTGCAGCCAGTATCGGCCTTGGCGGTTTTCATTGCTGTCACGCTAAACATAGCAATAAGTAATAGAGAAAAACGTTGCATTGTAAACTCCAAAAATAGTGGGAGCCGTAGGCCCCCACTGTCGTTCTTCTTTCGATGAACTCGTGTTACATTTATTGTTGTTGGTACAGTGAGTGTTATTCCACTACGCTATCGGCATCGCTCACGAAGTCTGCTGCAAAATCCATAACATGGAAAATGACGCTTTGTTCGTTAGTACCGTTAACCAAAAATGCACCAGGTCCTTTTGCATATATGCCCACATCTTCACCAGAGTGAGTTTCTGAACCTAGCGGAATAAGCGCTTCTTGGTGATACCCTGGCGTTGTAGTATCAACATCTGTAATGTCTTTTCGGCCCGTATCAGCGGCTTCAAGATAAGACGCATCAGAGTTGGTTTCGTCGCCGAGGTTTCTGTAGCCCAAACCATTGGTGTAACCTAACGTAGTGTAAGGTGTACCGTCTGATGCCGTTGCAGCATCTTCTTCACCTACATTAACCACTTTACCTAAGATGGGGTTACCACGTTTAGGGTAGCCGGCTATGGTAAACACGTGACCGTGGTCAGCCGTAACGATAATCAAGGTGTCTGAATCGTCAGTAAGTTCGTCGGCTTTGGCAACAGCTTCAGCAAACGCCATGGTATCGTGCAATGCGCCATAGGCGTTACCCGCATGGTGAGCGTGGTCTATGCGGCCAGACTCAACCATAAGGAAGAACCCTTCGTCGTTGTTATCCAGAATGTTGATGGCGGTTTCGGTCATTTCTGCAATAGAAGGTTCCCCCGCGATGTCGTTACCGCGATCAGCTTCATATTGCATGTGCGACTCGTTGAATAAACCAAACAAGCGTTCAGTGGTTTCAGTATCTACCCCGTCAAAGCCGCTTTGGTCATAAACGTATACACCATTGGTGTACATGCTTTGCCATTCAGTGACAAGGTTACGACCATCTGTTCTATCACCTTCGGTAGAACTTGCAGCATCTGGGCTGTTTGCTGACGCATCATTCGGTAGGAAATGGCGACGTCCGCCACCCATGACAACTTCAATGCCGTCTATATCTAAACCGGTATAACTCGCTTCAAGATTAGATTCAAAATTAACCAGTTGATCAGCAATGTCTTCACAGCCGGCGGTTACCGCATCTTCTGGCATATCAGAAATGTCTTCCCAGTTTCTGTCAGCCGATTTTGCATAGGTTGCTGCCGGTGTTGCGTGGGTAATGCGGGCGGTAGAAACAATGCCCGTAGACTTACCTGCAATTTCCGCTAACTCTAACGCAGTGACTAACTCGTTACCGCTTACAGTAGAACATTCGCCGCGCTCAATATCTTCATCTACACCAATAACGCCCACGTCGGTTTTAATTCCGCTCATCATTGCAGTCATGGTGCCTGCAGAGTCCGGCGTTTGCGCATCTACGTTGTAGGTTTTAGATAAACCAGAGAAGGGGAATTTGTCGAAGCTTAATTGATACTCTTCACCGTCTAGGCCGTTCATCTGACCTTCTAAGATACGTGCTGCGGTAACGGTAGAAATACCCATGCCGTCACCCACAAAGAGAATGACGTTCTTCGCGGTACCACGAAGGCTTTCCGCAAGCGCTTGAACGTCGTCAGTGGCCACGGCCTGTACGCTCACATTGTTCACGCTGGTGGTACTCACCGTACTGGTGCCGGTGGCTTGCATCCATACCTGCTTGTTATTTTCTACTTCTGCCTGCGCACTAACAAACCAATCGTTGTTTAGGCTCGTCAGTAACTCGCCGGTGGCAACTTGTGACACGCCCGGCGCGCACACGTAGTTAGTATCGGTAATTTCATCATCACCTAAAACTCCATCGCCATTGGTGTCTAAGCCTGAGTCAAAACGTACACCGCTATTGGGGCAGTTTTCGTTGCCCACCTCTAAACTGGTTTGCACCGTTAAACTGTTAGCACCGTTTGAGCCGTCTTGCCCATCACTGCCATCTGCACCGTCGTTGCCATCAGAGCCGTCTGCACCATCTGAGCCGTCTGCGCCATCAACACCGTTTACACCATCGACACCGTCAGAGCCATCGTCGCCTTCCAAAAAACATCCTGATAGGCCAGCTACAGCAATTGCAATAATACTTAATTTAAAAAGGTTCATTGTTCTTCTCCACTTATTCGTTGATCAGGCCAAGGGCTTGGTTAATGAGGTGGAAAACAACGTTTTGTTCTACCACGCCTTGTGCTAGTTGGCTGCCTGGCCCAGTTGCGTGAAGTGCGATATCTTCACCAGAATGGGTTTCAGAAGACAAAGGAATAAGCGCTTCTTGGTGATACCCTGCTGTGGTGGTATCAACATCGGTTAAATCAACACGACCTGCGGCAATATCCAAGCCGTAAGCCACATCTGAATCTGTTTCGTCTCCCAGGTTTTGGAAGCCTCTACCGTTGGTGTAGCCTAGTGTTGTGTACGGTGTGCCATCAGACGCTGTTGCTGGCTCTTCTTCACCTACGTTAACCACTTTTCCTAGTATTGGGTTACCGCGCTTAGGGTAGCCAGCAATCGTAAATACATGGCCATGGTCGGCAGTCACTAAGATAAGGGTTTCTGATGGGTCGGTATTTTCTACCGCCGCGGTTACCGCAGCTTCAAACGCAAGCGTGTCTGTGAGTGCGCCGGCCGCATTGCCAGCGCGGTGAGCATGGTCAATTCGCCCGGATTCAACCATTAGGAAAAAGCCGCTGTCGTTGTTATCTAGAATATTGATAGCGGTTTCGGTCATTTCTGCAATAGAAGGCTCGCCAGCAATATCATTTTCTCTGTCGGCTTCGTACTGCATGTGCGACTCGTTAAACAAGCCAAACAAGCGCTCGGTATTTTCGGTGTCAATAGCATCGAAACCTGTTTCATCGTACACGTATACGCCGTTGCTATAGGTGTCTTGCCATTCAGTCACAAGGTTTCTACCGTCGGTACGATCGCCCTCTACATCGCTTGAAGCATCTGGGCTGTTGGCTGAAGCGTCATTGGGTAAAAAGTGGCGTCTGCCTCCACCCATGGCTACGTCGATGCCATCAATATCAACGCCGGTGTAACGTGCTTCAACAAAACGCTCGAAGTTAACAAGTTGGTCGGCAATATCCACACAACCTTCAGACACTGCGTCTTCAGGCATATCTGAAATGTCTTCCCAGTTTCTGTCAGCCGATTTTGCATACGTCGCAGCGGGCGTCGCGTGGGTAATACGTGCCGTTGATACGATACCTGTAGAAAGGCCACGAATTTCCGCTAATTCTAATGCGGTGATAACTTCGTTCCCCTCTACAGTTGCGCATTCTCCGCGCTCAATGTCTTCATCAACACCGATAACACCCACATCGGTTTTAAGGCCCGACATCATAGCGGTCATCGTACCCGCTGAATCAGGGGTTTGCGCGTCAACGTTATATGTTTTAACAAGCGCGGTATGAGGAAAGGTTTCAAAAGAGAGATAGCCTTCCTCGCCCATGTTTCCTTCAAGTTGCCCTTTGTGTATGCGTGCAGAGGTAAGGGTAGACACACCCATTCCATCGCCAACAAAAAGAATCACATTCTTCGCTTTAAACTGGTTGTTAGTAGCAAGCTTTTCTAATAGTTGTGCTTGTGCGTCTGTATACCATGCGCTGTCTGTTTGATTCGCAGGTAGCACGTCGGCGTGCAAACCAGACGATACCGCAAGTGCTATTGCACCCAGTGTCGCTTTCCAAGTACGAGTCATCGTTTTTTCCTACTTGTTATTAAGTTGGTAGAAGGTTTCTGTTACTTTTTTAAGGCATAACAAGCCATTGATAATGATAATTATTATCAAAAAATTGGCTCTTTCTTTACAATAGGGAGGGAAAGTGACGATTATTTGACAGTTATATTAACTCAAATTTATGTTTTGAAATGGCGGAGTGAATTAACTGAAATTAGAAAAATTTGTAGTTAAACATCATTGAGTTGGGGAACTGACAAGGGAAATAAAATACATTTGTTAATTTTTCGTGACAGTGAATGATGGACTAAGTATCAGATATTATTGGTTAAATTTGTTATGTTGTAACATAACTTCTTTTGGGGATACCTTCAGAATACTACCTTGGTCATACCAATCACCTAATACGATTCTAGTGGCAGGTTTTCCATTCACCGTGAGTGAATGAATGTTCGGGCGATGGGTATGCCCGTGAATGAGTCTTTGCACACCATGACGCTGCATGGCCTTTTCAACCTCTAGGGGAGTGACGTCCATAATTTCAGGCTTAAGACCTTTTTGTTTCTCCTTGCTTTCTTTTCGGCCATTTTCAGCGACTCTACGTCGGTACCAAAGCGGTAGCGCCAGCATCAGCCTTGGCCACCACCAACCGCGGGATTTCTTTCTAAATTTTTGATAGGCCACGTCGCGTGTGCACAACTCATCTCCGTGGGTCAAAAGCGTTGGGGTGCCGTAGAGATCGACCACTGTCTGCTCTTTAAGTAGCGACATGCCGGCTTTCTTCAACCAAGCCTCGCGAATAGCAAAGTCACGGTTTCCGTGCATGAAATAAACAGGGCAGTGCTGGCTTACCTCATGAAAGGCGGCAGCAATGGCGGTATTAAAAGGTGTAATGTCATCATCGCCTATCCATACTTCAAATAGATCACCAAGAACATAAAGGGCGTCTGCTTGTTTGGCGTCACGGGACAGAAAGTTAAGTAAACACTCTGTGATGTCGGGGCGGTCGGCACTAAGGTGTAAATCGGCAATAAAGTAAGTCAATGACATATAACACTGCTAGCGTAGAAATTGGCTGCTTTGAAGAAAAGCAGCCAAGAAAGAAAATTAAGCGATGATGGCTTTTTCGATGATAACGGGTTCAACAGGTACGTCTTGGTGATAGCCGTGTGAACCGGTTTTTACGCTTTTAATTTTCTCTACTACGTCCATGCCTTCGGTAACTTTACCGAATGCGCAGTATCCCCAGCCGTTAACGCTTTCACTGGTGTGATTGAGAAAATCATTGTTATTAACGTTAATGAAAAACTGCGCGGTAGCTGAATGAGGGTCGTTAGTACGCGCCATGGCAATGGTGCCTTTTTCATTTGCTACGCCGTTGTTCGCTTCATTTTCGATAGTGTCTTTAGTGTCTTTCTGATCCATATCTACAGTGAAACCACCGCCTTGAATCATGAAACCCTCAATAACACGGTGGAAAATGGTGTTGTCGTAAAAACCGTCTTTTACGTACGATAAAAAGTTTTCTACTGTTTTAGGGGCTTTATCTTCAAAAAGTTCTAAGGTGATGTCACCAAAGTTTGTTTTAAAAGTAACCATGTTTGTTTGTCCTGATTAACGAAAAAGTCTTCATTAACACATGGTAACGCAAAACACGTAATTCGGGAAAGCGTGATGTTAAAAAGCCATGCAAAGTCTTACCATTTCAATGCGTACAGTGATAAACTTTGCGGCCAAATTTTACTAAGGAAACGATGATTATGCTGCATTTATACAATACCCGAACCCGAGAAAAAGCGAAGTTTGTTCCGCTTGAAGAAGGGAAAGTGGGCTTGTATGTGTGTGGAATTACCGTTTATGACCTTTCTCATATGGGGCACGCGCGCACGTATTTAAGCTTCGACGTGTTGGTTCGTTATCTGCGCCATTTAGGTTACGACGTAAAATACGTGCGTAACATTACTGATATCGACGACAAAATCATTGCCCGAGCGAATGACAACGGCGAGTCGTTTGAAGCACTCACTGCTCGCACTATTGCGATGATGCATGAAGACTTTGCCGCCATAAACTTAACAGAACCGGACGTAGAGCCTACCGTTAGCGGCCACATGGACGAAATTATTGCCATCATTGAGCGTTTGGTTGAGAAAGGTTTTGCCTATCAAGCCAGCAGCGGCGACGTGCTGTTCGACGTGAGCAAATTCCCTGAGTACGGCAAACTAAGTAAACAAGACTTAGATCAATTAAACTCAGGGGCGAGAGTTGAAGTTGCTTCAGGCAAAGATGACCCATTAGATTTCGTTTTATGGAAAACCGCTAAACCGGGTGAACCTGCATGGGCGTCACCGTGGGGCGAAGGGCGTCCTGGCTGGCACATTGAGTGTTCTGCCATGAATCACAAGCACCTAGGTGCGCATTTTGATATTCACGGTGGCGGCTCAGATTTGATATTTCCACACCATGAGAACGAAGTGGCGCAGTCATGCTGCGCGTACGACACACCTTACGTGAACGTGTGGATGCACGCAGGTATGGTGCAGGTGAACGACGAAAAAATGTCGAAGTCGTTAGGTAACTTTTTTACCCTAAGAGATGTGCTAAAAGAGCATGATGCAGAAACGCTACGCTTCTTTTTAATGTCGGCACATTACCGCAGCCAGCTAAGTTATTCTCAAGATAACATTGTTCAGGCTAAAGCGGCACTAGAGCGCTTATACACGGCATTACGTGGGGTTGTGATAGATGAGACTACCGAACTAAGTTACGGCGGTTACCTACAAAGGTTTGAAGGGGCAATGAACGATGACCTAAATGTGCCAGAGGCCTTTTCCGTGTTGTTTGATGTGGCCCGTGAAATTAATCGCCAAAAAGACAACGCCGCGGAAGCCAGCAAGCTAGCCTCTGTGCTTAAAGGGCTTGGCGGTATTTTAGGCATGTTGCAAAGTGACCCTGATACTTACTTAAAAGGTGGGCAAGGTGACGATGATGAAAGCGCAGAAATTGAAGCCTTAATTAAACAGCGCAACGATGCCCGTGCTGCAAAAGATTGGGCGGCGGCGGATGCCGCTCGCGACGCACTCACTGCGAAAGGTATTGTTCTTGAAGATGGTGCAGGTGGCACAACATGGCGTAAAGCGTAGCCACCGCCTATTCCCCGCACAATCAACCAGCCGCCAGCTATTTCGCTGGCGGTGTTGGTTTTGGCGCTCGGGGTGGCGTAGACGAGGGGACTGCCGATTCTTTTTCCATGAGTTGCGACTTCCAACGCTGCTGTGCAACGTGAGATTTCACTAGCTCTAAACATTCATTAATAACATCCAGCACTTCTTTATCTAATGCGTCGGCGGTGGGGGTGTAATCGTGCATACCCACCGACATAAAGTGATCAATACGCTGAGCATCTAAATCGCTGAGTAAATTCACCAGCGACATCGTCACAATGTCTGTTACCGATTCTTCTAACGTGTTTTCTATGGTTTTACCTATCACCGGTAAATAGTTAAGTGTGGACACTTGCGCATTGCTACGCACAGCCTTACCCACGCTTTTTCGAACATGTTCTCGAATCACCTGCCCATGTTCCTGACTACTAATAGACTGTCCTAAGTGATTCACCACCCCCGCCAACCATTGCGTAATAACAGGGCGACGAGGCGCCAATACATTGTGGGTAATGTCGTCAACTAAGGGTGAACCCGCCGCAATATCTTTTTGAGCATCACTGAGCACCTTAACAACAATACGATCGCTAAGTTCTTCTACAAAAACGTCGTAGTAAAACGCAAAAAACCGAAATATCGCCGTTTGGTTTAAGTCGATAATTTGGAATTTGTGCAACCGATGCAAAATTGAAAATATGCGAAGAAAACGAAATAGTCGCGTTGCGCCAAGGGGAATAAGGCCCACTAAGTCGTACCAATGTAAGAAAGGAAAAAAGTACCAGCGAAGGTGCTCTTTACGCGCAATAGCCACAGCCCATCGAAAGCAAAACTCGGTAAGAAAAATGCCTATAAAGACTAAATCTACCAGCAAAAAGTTATGGTGAATGGGATCGTATGCGTTAACCAGCGCAGGGAAGTAGGTATTAATTTGGGCGTAAATGAAGTCAGTAGCGTAAAGGGCATCGAAAATTAGCCATGCTAGGCTCACAAACAAAACCCCTAGCATGACTAAATCTAAAATTAACCAGGGAGTTTCATGGCTATTGCGTAAATTTTCCCGGTTAATTTTAAGCATACTTTTTACCCTGTACTGTCTAGCCTAGTGACGTCTACAAATAACTTGAGCTTTTGCCCCGGTTGTAAGTAGCGTTTGCTATTGATGTTATTCCATTTACTAATGTCATTTATACGAACATTGAACTTTGATGCAATGCGCGATAACGAATCACCGTTTCTCACGGTATAGGTTAATTGCTTGATAATGGCATCACTGTTCTTATTTACTGGAGTGTCTTGCCAAACCACTAATTTTTTGCCCAGTTTAAGCATGTCGTTGGGCGCCATGCCATTCCAGCTCGCGAGCTTCTTTGTGGATACTTTATACTTACGCGCAATGTCCCACAAGGTATCACCAGATTTTACGGTATGGGTAATTTTATGTGCGCTGCGCTTCGTATTTTGGGTAGCTGCTAGCCGTTCACCTTGGCTTAGTGAATATGCATCAAGCGCTTTAAGCGCCACGGGCACCATAATAGCTTGCCCTACACGTATGGTATTAGATTTAAGCTCGTTTACCTGCTTAACCACGTTAACGGTAGTATGATACTTACTGGCAATTTCGCTTAAGCTGTCGCCCGATTTTACGGTATAGCGCACCCAGTTTAGGCGGTCGTTACGGTCAATCTTGGCCAATGCATCAGCAAAAGTACTGGCTTTATCTAATGGGAGTACAAGCCTGTGAGGCCCCTCAGGCGACGTTGCCCAGCGATTAAAACCTGGGTTCAAGGCGTGAAGCTCTTTAAGCGACATGCCTGCAAGGTCGGCTGCAAATGCCAAATCAACCTGAGAGCCTATGTCGACAATATCAATAACGGCCACATTTTCTACTTCTGGCCATGCATAAGCGTAGGTATCGCGATTTTTGAGAATATCGGCTAGCGCCAGTAATTTTGGCACATAGGCACGGGTTTCTCTGGGTAAGCGCAGGTTCCAAAAGTCGGTAGGTTTACCGGCTTTTTTGTTTGCGCGAATGGCTTTAGAAACACGGCCTTCACCACTATTATATGCCGCTAGAGCATGTAACCAGTTACCATCAAACATGTTGGCAAGGTAGGTGAGGTAATCTAGCGCGCCTTGGGTTGAAGCAACCACATCTCGACGGCCGTCGTACCACCAGGTTTGTTCCATTCCAAAACGTTTGCCCGTACCGGGAATAAATTGCCACATACCGGCCGCTCGGCCATGTGAATAGGCAAAGGGGTCGAATGCGCTTTCTACTATGGGCAGAAGTACCAGCTCCATAGGCATATCCCGCTTTTCTATTTCATCTACAATGTAATAAAGAAACGGCTGCGCACGCGTTACCACACGCTTCATGTATTCTGGGTGCTTTAAGTACCAGTTTCTTTGTGATTCTACACGCTTATCGTCAGGAATATGAAAACGTAAGCCATCACTTACCCGTTGCCAAACGTCGGTGATCACCGCTTGGGTTTCAATATTTTGTGTGTCTACGATTTCTTGGGCTTCATCGAGCAAGGCATCGTTTGGGTGCACAACTTCAATCACACCATCGCGGGCTATTTCGCAATCGCTTATCGCTTCTTCTGTGGTATGTAATTCATTGCACGACGCCAAGGCCTGGTCGTTCGTGCTGGATTCTAGGGTTTGTTCATCCGTGATCTGACACCCGCTTAGCCCCACGGCTAAAACCAGGGGAGACAAAACAAACTTCAACTGCATTATGAAGAAACCTCTCAGCGTTTGAGCAAACCGCGTATTCTACTTATAAACGAAGCAATTTGCATTAAAACTCATCTTTCCAACGTCTTACCGCAGTAAACACGGCAACATCGTCCCGTAATGTTTTTTCGCAATAGGCTTCGGCAGCGGTTTTTACTGAAAGTTCATGTGCGCGTAAAAAAGGGTTAATATTTTTCTGTTCTTTTAATGTTGAGGGAAGCGTGGGTAAGTTAGCCTCTCTTTGTTGCTTTGCCCAATGTTGGTAATTGTTGAGTGCTTGATTCTCTTTTTCTACCGCTTGTGCAAAGCTAAGATTAGCGAGCGTATATTCATGGGCGCAGCACACCAAGGTAGCGTCGGGTAAGCGCTTTAGCTTATTTAGTGAATGGAGCATTTGTTCTGGAGAGCCCTCAAACAAACGCCCGCAACCTGCCGAAAATAAGGTGTCACCACAAAACACAATGCCATGGCCAAAAAAGGCGATGTGGTCTAATGTATGCCCCGGCACTTCCATTACTTGAAAGTCAAGCGAGAGTACAGGCAGTTGCACAGTATCGCCCTGAGATACCGATTTAGTGATGCCACGAATGTGGTTACCCCTTGGGCCTATCACGGGCATACCTGGGTTGGCTGATACAAGTTTAGCAATGCCGCCTGTGTGGTCGTGATGATGGTGGGTGATCAAAATCGCTTTTAACGCCAGTTGGTGCTTTTTCAAAAACGCCAATACAGGCTCGGCATCACCGGGGTCTACCACAATGGCATCGTGAGTATTGTGAAGGCACCAAATGTAGTTATCGGTGAAGGCTGCAATGGGAACGAGTGAAATACCGCTTGGAAGAACGTCAGTTGTCATGGCGCACCTGCTTGTGTAGGTATAATTATGCGATACTATAAGAACTTGTAGTACGTAGAGCAACCTTAGGGCACGCTAAGTTTAATATGAAATCTGCATTTCGTCATGAGGCACCCCGGTATCCAAGCAGTTGGACAGACTTTCCTGCTGGCCCGCAAATACAGCAAGCCGTCACCCATGTGTGTGACGACTTCACTCAGCGCATTTTTGGCTATCACTTCGTTAAGTTAGGCGCGCTGAGTGCGCAAATTCCTTTAAACCAAAGCCCTATTCGGCATGTAGTTAATCAAGTGCCCAGTGAATCCCATGTTACAAGCAGTCTTGCGTTTAACCAACTTGCCAGCGAACAAGATGAAGACACCGCCAGTAACGCCTACGAAAATGGACAGTCACCTTTTTCTTCATCGTACATAATTGGACAGTCACACGTTTTACCTTTTGCTGAAAACAGCATCGACGGTTTTCTGTTGGCTAACGAGTTAGACTTCGCACAGGATCCCCATGAAATTTTGCGGGAAGTGGATAGAACCATTACCCAAAGTGGCTATGTGATTATTAGTGGCTTTAACCCGTTAAGCTTGGCCGGTATGGCGAAAATATTGCCAGTGAAACGTGATAATTTGCTGCACGATGCACGTTTTTTTACCTCGTTTAGAATTCGAGATTGGTTACAATTGCTGGGGTTTGAAATTGTAGAGCAACGGCAAATTATGTTTTCAACGCTATTTTTTCAGCCCCGTTGGCAATATTCTGAACGCATTCAACAGTATTTGTCTCGCTATTTGCCTTGGTGCAGTGCCGCTTACGTTATTTTGGCACGCAAACGGGTATTTCCTATGACGGCTATTCGCCCGAAATTAAAATTAAAGCCTCGGTTTTCTGCAGTAGGGGCGGCTAGCGCCAGAACACCGTCTTACCGCGCGGCTAAAACAAGCAAGTAACGCTAACGTAAAACAAAAAAGCCACCGACAGATAGCTGTCAGTGGCTTTGTATTCAAACAAGTTGGGGCTACTTAACGCGCATCCCCGGCTTTGCGCCTTCATGTGGCTCTAGAATATAAAGTTCATCACCACCAGGGCCTGCGGCTAGCACCATGCCCTCGGATAACCCGAAACGCATTTTACGAGGCGCAAGGTTTGCTACCATCACGGTGTGCTTACCAATAAGCGCTTCTGGTGAATACGCCGATTTAATTCCCGCGAAAACCTGTTTGGTTTCACCACCTAAATCTAGCTCTAAGCGCAGTAGCTTATCGGCTTTTTCTACGTGTTCAGCTTTGGCGATGCGGGCTATACGCAAATCGACTTTGGCAAAATCCTCAAAGCTGATGGTATCACTAATAGGATCTTTGCCTAGTGGGCTATTAGGGTCGATTGCTGGTGCTTGGGGTTCAAGGCTTTCTTTAGAATCTTCAACCATGGTGTCTATTTTCTCCATTTCCACCCGTTGCATCATCGGCTTGAATTTATTGATGCTGTGGCCGGTAAGAACGGTTTGCAACGACGCCCAATTAAATTCGTCGTTAAGGAAGCCTTCCGCTTTTTCAGCAAGTACCGGTAATACTGGCTTCAAGTAAATAACCAACATGCGGAACATGTTAATACCCAATGAACATACATCGTGGGTGAACTGCTGTTTGGATTCATCTTTAATAGTAACCCAAGGTGCATTGTTGTCGATAAATTGGTTGGCTTTATCGGCTAGAGCCATAATTTCACGAACCGCTTGGTGATATTTTCGCTTTTCATATAAGGCGGCTATATTGTCTGCGGCCTGTTGAAACTCAGCCATTAGTTCAGGCTCAACAATGTTGTCTGAAAGCTTACCGTCAAAACGCTTGGTTATAAAACTGGCACAACGGCTAGCAATATTAACGACCTTACCCACAAGGTCTGAATTTACCTTTTGTGCAAAATCGGTAAAGTTTAAATCGATGTCAGTAACACTGTCACTTAGCTTAGAGGCAAAGTAATAGCGTAGGTATTCCGGGTTCAGGTGATCTAAGTAAGTGCGGCCTTTAATGAAGGTGCCACGGGACTTAGACATTTTCTTACCATTAACGGTAACGAAACCGTGTATATTCACGCCAGTAGGCTTGCGGTATCCCGCGCCTTCTAGCATGGCAGGCCAAAATAGGCAGTGAAAATAGGTGATGTCTTTACCAATAAAGTGGTAAAGCTCGGTATCGGCACCTGCTTTCCAGAAATCATCAAATTCTAAGTTGTTTTGATCACAGAAATGCTTAAAGCTGGCCATGTAACCTACAGGTGCATCTACCCACACGTAGAAGAACTTGTTGGGTGCACCAGGAATTTCAAAGCCAAAATAAGGTGCGTCTCGGCTAATGTCCCATTGCTGAAGACCTTCTTCAAACCATTCCTGCAACTTATTGGCCATTTCTTCTTGTAGCGCACCAGAACGGATCCAGCCTTTTAGCATGTCTTCAAACTTCGGTAAGTCGAAGAAGAAGTGTTCCGATTCTTTAAGTACTGGCGTGGCGCCTGATACCACACTGCGAGGCTCTTTCACTTCGGTGGGGCTGTAGGTAGCGCCACACACATCGCAGCTGTCGCCGTTTTGATCTTCCGCACCGCAGCTAGGGCAGGTACCCTTTACAAAACGGTCGGGTAAGAACATTTCTTTTTCGGGATCGAACAGTTGGTTGATGGTGCGCTTGCTAATACAACCAGCATTATCTAAACGTGTGTAAATATCTTCACACAACGCTTTGTTTTCTGGCGAATGCGTCACATAGTAGTTGTCGTACTCAACATGGAAGTCGAGTAAGTCTTGGTGATGCTCGGCGCGGGTTCTTGCCACCATTTCTTCTGGTGTAATGCCCAGCTCCTGCGCTTTAAGCATAACAGGAGTACCGTGTGCATCGTCGGCACAAACACTGTAACATTCGTTTCCACGAAGACGCTGAAAACGTGTCCAGATGTCGGTTTGAATATGTTCAAGCAAATGACCTAAATGAATAGAGCCATTGGCATATGGCAACGCACTGGTCACCAGAATGCGGCGTTTTTCTGACATAATGACGTATTGATTCTTTGCGTTTCAAAATGGCTGCAAATACTAGCGGAAATCCGCATTTTTTGCATTACGTAATTCACTTTAATACACACAAGATAGGAAGTTGTATGTTCTTTTCCAAAAAAGGGGCAGGATTAGCGGGTAAAGTTGCTGAAGTTTTAGCCGCCTATTTCAGTTTAACCGCTAAAGATACCCAACCTTGGTGTAGCGAAGAAAAAAACGATAAGGGTGTACAAATAACTATTACCTTGCCGTTTTGTGCAAAAAGCCAGTTTTCGAATATTGAACAACACCTCATTGCCGCCCTAAAAGGTAAGCTTAAGCAAGGGCAATTACATATTCGCCAACATATAGACAGCCATGTTACCCACGTAGAGCCCGTGACCAATATTAAGAATGTGATTGCCGTGGCAAGTGGGAAAGGAGGAGTAGGGAAGTCGACCACCAGTGTTAACCTAGCCTTTGCCCTTATGCAAGAAGGCGCAAGAGTGGGCATTCTAGATGCTGACATTTATGGCCCTTCTATTCCTATTATGTTGGGTAACGACGGTGAGCACCCAGAAAGTAGCGACAACAAACACATGCAGCCTTTGCGCGCTCATGGCATGGTGGCTAATTCCATTGGCTATTTAGTGCCGCAAGAAGATGCAGCTGTATGGCGTGGGCCTATGGCAAGCCGCGCTTTAAAGCAGCTGCTTGATGAAACCCTGTGGCCCGTTTTGGATTATCTTATTGTGGATATGCCGCCGGGCACCGGCGATATTCAGTTAACCATGGCGCAGCAAGTGCCCTTAAGCGCCGCGGTTGTGGTAACCACGCCGCAAGACTTAGCGCTCGCTGACGCGCAAAAAGGCATTAGTATGTTCGAAAAGGTGAACGTGCCTGTGCTGGGGCTTATCGAAAATATGAGTTATTACCAGTGCCGAGCTTGTGGCACCAAAGATTATATTTTTGCCAAAGATGGCGGCGAAGCATTGGCACAGCGTCATGGATTGCCACTGTTAGGGCAACTGCCCCTCGATGTAGGCATTCGCGAACATGCAGATGCAGGCACGCCGCTATTACTTAGCGAACCTGAAAGCCCGCTTTCGGTTAGCTATAGAGAGGCGGCTCGGGCAATGTCGATGCAACTGGCGCTTAGCGTTGAAGTACGTTCCGACGGTAAAAAGCACTTGCGTGGTGACCCTATTGGTATTGTGGGCAAATCCTAAGATTATCAAAATACTAAAAAGCAATAGCGAATCAGTTGATTGGCTAGCGCTACATACGCATAATAGCGGCCTATTGACATAAGGAAGACCACCATGCGTTTGTGCGATCGCGATATTTACCAACATCTTCAAGATGGTAAAATTACCATTGACCCCATGCCAGATTACGACCAAATCAGTGGCGTAACTGTAGATATTCGTCTTGGTAACAAGTTTCGCGTATTTGAAGATCACCAAGCGCCCTATATCGATTTAAGTGGCCCTAAAGCGCAAGTACAAGAAGCGCTTGATCATGTAATGAGCGATGAAATAGCGCTTCCTGAAGGCAAAGCATTCTTCTTACACCCTGGAGAGCTTGCCCTAGCGATAACCCATGAGTCGGTGACCTTGCCAGACAATATAGTTGGCTGGTTAGATGGGCGCTCTTCATTGGCAAGGCTAGGGCTAATGGTGCACGTAACTGCACATAGAATTGACCCCGGTTGGGCGGGGAATATTGTTTTAGAGTTTTATAACAGCGGTAAATTACCCTTGGCGCTAAAACCTAAAATGAAAATAGGGGCGTTGAGTTTTGAGGTGTTGTCGAACCCGGCTGAAAAGCCCTATAACGCGCGTGTAGATGCCAAATACAAAGGGCAAGACGGCGCAGTGGCTAGCCGCATTTCTTCCGACGACCAAGAAAAATAAAATGTAAATTCAACATCATGGCGTGCGTTTCTCGCCATTTGCTGGTAGAAAATATAAAACAATAACAATTATATTTTCGTTCAGCATAAGGGAAGCGCAATGCAAAAGCCCGCGACCAAGAAAAATACTATAATATTCTTCGCGTTTTTGTCATCGTTGGTACTCGGTGGCGTGCTTTACGTGATGAATCAACCCAAAGATATTATCTTTACCGCAGCAATTACCTTGTTCGTTGCGGTGCTTTGGGTTACCGAAGCGTTACCCATCCCCGCCACCTCGGTTATTCCGTTCGCCGCTTTTCCGTTGTTTGGTGTAATTAGCCACACTGAAGCGGCCTCGTCGCTTGGCAGCCACGTTATCATGTTGCTAATGGCAGCGTTCATGTTGTCGAAAGCACTAGAAAAAGCTAATTTACACAAACGCTTTGCCATCTACATGTTACGGGTAACAGGGTCGGGAAGCCCCCTTAAAGTGATTTTAGGCTTCATGATGACCACCGCCGTGCTGAGTATGTGGATCAGCAACACCGCCACAATTCTCATGATGTTACCTATGGCTATCGCCATTATTAATGCCTTGGATAACCCCAGGTTTGGTGTAGCGCTTATATTAGGCATAGCCTACGCTGCCAGTTTGGGCGGCGTAGGTACGCCCATTGGCACGCCGCCCAATATCATCTTTATGAGCGTTTACGAGGAAACCCAAGGGGTGGAATACAGTTTCATTGAGTGGATGAAAACCGGCATTCCTATTGTGATTGTGGCTATTCCTGTTATGGCACTGTGGTTGGCTCGCGGCATTAAAACCGTTGGCAATATAGATTTGCCCGAGCCAGGGCACTGGACAAAAGCCGAAAAGCGGGTACTCGCCATATTCGGCACGGTGGCCCTGGCGTGGATTTTTCGACCCTTTTGGACGGCATGGCTAGGTATTACCACCATTAGCGACAGCACTATTGCTGTAGCAGGTGTTGTTGCCATGTTTTTGGTAAACAGTGGCAACGATAATGGAGAAGTAGACGCCAAAGGCAACAATGAAAAACTACTCGATTGGAAAACCGCCAACGACATACCTTGGGGAATGCTACTGTTGTTTGCGGGCGGCATTTGTATTGCGAAAGCGTTCATGGCATCGGGTTTAAGTGTAGTCATGGGCACTTGGCTTACTGGCCTTTCCACATTACCGGTACTGCTATTAATGTTGTGTATTTGCTTGTTTGTGACCTTTTTAACCGAAATTACGTCGAACACGGCCACATCAACCTTACTTATGCCTATTTTGGCCGCTGCCGGCCTTGCCGTAGGCGTAGACCCTAAATTGCTGATGATTCCTGCCGCCATTAGCGCCAGTTGTGCATTTATGCTACCCGTGGCCACTGCGCCCAATGCCATTGCCTATTCCACCGAAAAGTTTGATATAAAAACCATGGCCAGAGAAGGGATTGTGCTTAATGTGTTAGTGGCAGTGGTGGTAACGATCGTGTGCTACGTAACGTTAGGTTTATCTGCTTAAAACAAAGAGTTGGTTAGCAATTGAGCGCTTAGCCGTGCTTTTTAGCAAATATCGTTGCAATGTGGAAAAAATTGAGTAGACTTGTCGGCTCTTTCGGTCGGTGTGTAGCGCAGCCTGGTAGCGCACTGTCATGGGGTGTCAGGGGTCGGAGGTTCAAATCCTCTCACACCGACCAACTTCTCTCTCACCCTTGAGTGGCTTGACTTACAAGCATTTCCTCTCTAAAAATATCCACGAATTAACGAACTAAATAACCTAACTGGGTCACCAACAGGGTCACCTTTAGGGTCACTTTTAGTTTTTATTGTTGTTTATTTGAGCAATGGTTTAAGCGATGGATAAGAAATATCTCAAAAGACAAGATTCCGGCTTGTGGTTGTATCGTCGAAAGACTCCTGTACTACTCAAAGACAAGTATAAGTCGAGCTACATACAACACTCTCTCAATACGCACAGCTATCACGAAGCAATCTTAAAGCGTAACGCGATTAACGCTGAGATTGATATGCAACTAGCACACGTCAAACGAGGTGACTCAGACAAGGCTAAGTTCTTTCACTACTACACACCGTGGAGAAAGGAGCGTGTAGAGCGTGAAGGTGAGAAAGTTGAAGGTGCAGACCATCACCCGATGGAAGAAGCTGACCTTGAAGTTGTCATTGAGAATCCAGAAGACAAAGCTAATCCAGCAGTTCAGGCCGCTTGGAAGGCTGCTATGTCTGGAGATATTCCTTCAGAGTTTCAACCGACAATTAAAGAGGTTGCAGAAGAATGGTCTCAGTGGGCAGAGGACAAGAAGAACGCTAAGTATGTCTCAGCTATGGCTACATACGTTAAGGCTCTTGTAGTGTTCCTAGGTCGTGACGAGTTACCAGCTAATGTAAGCTCTGGTCAGGCTCAAATGTTCATTGATGGATTACTAAGTTCAGGTAAATCAGCTAACACGGTTACACACTACAAGTCTAAGCTACAAGAACTCTGGCGATGGGCTTTAAGTCGTGAGAAGGCTCAAGGCGGTAACCCTTGGCTTAACTGTAAGGTTGAAGCAAGCAAGAAGAAAAGTAAGCCTGAACACTACCGTAATTTCACTGATGAAGAACTGGCTCACATTCTCGCTGAGACTGACTTCAAGAAGCTTAATACATCGACTTGGGCTTATCCGTATGCCTTACACATGCTACCTCGTTTATTGCCTTTCCTTGGTACACGACTAAGTGAACTAGCACTAGCTCAAAAGGAACAGTTCGTTGATGTAGATGGACGCTTGTTCTTTGAGGTACGAGAAGGTAAGACAGTTAACGCTCAACGTATAGTGCCTGTATCACCAGCTATTAAACCTCTTGTGCTTCAGGTCTTAGACAGGGCAGGAGATAGCCCTTGGTTGTTCCCTGAGATCGGTGAGGCTGCAATAGGTGCTGAAGGTGCCGCTAACAGTATCTCGTCGAAGTTCGGTAAGATAACTAAAGGGTTCGCTAAGGTGGAAGGCTACAAGACAGGCTTACACTCGTTCAGAGGTCACTTTGCGACAGCGCTAGAGCAGGTGGGTTGTCCTGAAGACATCGCTACGAAACTAGCAGGGCACAAGCAGTTGTCCTTGACGTATAACCTGTATAGTAAGTATAAAAACAAGGACGAACTGTGGCAGTATGTCGAGAGGATTCACGAGGCTGACTGCTTGAAGTCATTAAGCTGAGAATGGCTTTTTAATTGTTAATACTTTAATCTTTTTACAATGTCAGTTACGAAGAACAGAATCATGGAAGACAGCTTAGTTAAGATATTGAGGTATTTCTTTAGTAGGTGGACAAAAATGGTCTCTCTGCTATTTGCATTTTTGACACTTAGTGGGGTCACTGTTGCTTACAGCTACGAAGCGCATTTAGGCGATAGATTAGTAAAAGGACACTCAATAGAAGACTATGTGTCACTAGCGTTAAGCCATACATCACTATTTAATACATTTGTAGTCTCAGGGATATTGGGACTTCTCTTATTACTGATAATTGCCCTTAACTCCATTTATAATAAAAGTATCAAAGGGACTAAACTAGATAAGCTACTAAAATTTGATGAAAACTCACTGTTTTACCTCTTGCTCTTAGTGCAAGCTTTTTTGATTTCATTTGTATATTTAATTCATGTAGGCAACGAAAGAGATATTCGTTTAACAGAGAATGGTTACCGCAGAGTGTTAACGGTCGAGGTGAAGAACGATACGGAGATTAAATGTGTATCACTGCTAAGAGAAATAGCAGGTTTCACTTATTTTTATTCGCTTGATAAAGAGGCCGTAGTTTCTATAAAAACAGAGAATATTGATCGAGTTACTGAGAACAGACTCATCTCTCGTGATTTGACTGCGCTTGCTGGTTCTGATGACCCTCAACCATTAGCCACTCCGATTACTCTCTCAACAATGAGGGAAAATCTCATTGCTGTAAAAAATCGATGCCAATCTTAGAGTAAGTATGCAGGTAAATTTTTGGAAAGTTTTCACTGTAAAAATCTGAGCGCCTAAATTAAAGAGCTTGAAATCCCGTTTTCCCCCCATAGGGGGCTATGTGCCACACTGCATTACTAAGGCCAATCCATTAGCAACTATAAACCACCAGCGTTCAACGCAAAGAGCCAGCACGTAGACACTGGTATCTATCTAGCGCCTTATAGTCTCCCAAGCGCTCCTATAACAAACTGTCACTACGACCAAAAGCACTGTACCAGCAGGGTATATCCTAACTGTTACATTTGACTGGTACACTTTTTTATCACCTTTTGTGTGGTTTTAAGTTGACTTTTATTTTTTGTTACGATTAACATTTAAACGTCTTAGATTTAAAACCACACACTTGGAGGTATTCTGTAATGGAAATTGGTTATATTCGAGTGAGCACTGTTGAGCAGAATACAGCGAGACAGCTTGACGGCCTTGCATTGGATAAGGTGTACACAGACAAATGCTCTGGTAAAGATACAGACAGACCACAATTGAAAGTTATGCTGGAGCATTTGCGAGAAGGTGACACTGTGCATGTACATGACATTTCAAGAATGGCTAGAAACGTTGGAAACTTGTTAGACCTTGTTGAATCTCTGCGGAATCGTGGCGTTACCTTAAAGTTCCACAAAGAGAACATGACGTTCACACCAGATAAGAATGACCCTATGCAAGAGTTAATGCTTACAATGCTTGGCGGTATTTATCAGTTTGAGCGCTCAATGATACTTGAAAGACAACGTGAAGGTATCGCAATAGCCAAGGCTGAGGGTAAGTATAAGGGCAGACCAAAGAGCATTGACCGTGAGCGTGTAAAGCAGATGCTAGATGATGGTATCAGCATCAGAAAGATAGCCGCTCAGTTGAGCATTTCTCCTTCTACGGTTCAGGCAGTCAAAAAGGAAATGTCTTCATAAACCAGAGTAATTAACCTAGCTAGTTCGATCACTGAAACTTATAGTTCGTGTGGTCTGTCACTCCTCTACAAGACATCTTCAGCACTATCATAACGGAGTCTCACGCTTAACTGTTTGAGGCTCTGTAAAGCCTTCTCAGATCGAGTTGTTTCACCCTATGTAATCGTATTAGTTGTACCTAGAAAAGCCCGTAGAAAGCCGTTGTCGATCTGTAATGATGCTTTGTATCCGCACTTCTCGCTTATCGGTTGGCTAGACTCGATGACCATAAAGTCCCTCTAGATTTATTATGTTTAACTAATATTCTCTCAAGCCAGTAAAATCAAGGGATACACGACTCCCTGACCTATGAAAGAAAAGTTTTGCTGACTCCCTGACTTAAGAGAAAAGGAAGCGAGTCTAATCGGGATGACTCCCTGACTTAAGCAAGAGAAAATACGGAGGAAGCACAGATGAACACACACGAGCACACATGCTTGAGGCAGTCTCAACGACTGTAACCCTGCATTCGACATTAACACCTAGCAGATTTGGGGGGGCTGCTAACGGTGGTCGCATGTGGGAAGGGGGGTCTATAAGATTATCTTTAAGACTTCTAACAGTCTTTCATCTACATATTAACTAATTAGTTATATCTATATACATAAAGTCTTATGGATTAACTATTAGACATCTTAAAGATTGTCTTAGTCATCCCTTACTCATGTGTGTTGATTCATGTGTGTATGGTCTAACTAAGTTTGTTTACTCATATCCTTCTAAGCCTATGGACTTGTGCTCTACCTCCAGCACTTGTCCTAGGCACCCTTTCGCTCACTGAATACAACCACAAGAGGGTTCTCTGTAGGTAAGCCCTAAGATACCTACATGCAGCCTGAGAGCCTTCTTGTCTTTGTATTCATTTATTTTCACAAAACTTCAACTATAGGAGAAACACTATGACTGACATTAACGTTGTATACGGCCTTATGCGTGACGGTAAGATTATCGCTACGGATGACGGTACGGTTACATTTACTACGCCTGAGAAAGCCCTTGAAGCTAAGAAGACGCTTAACTTTGAGGAGTCCAAAGGTATCACTACGAAGGTTCAAGCATTCGCACTATCACGTACTGTAGTTGCTGGAGGCTAACGATGAATGCACTAGGTAAGCCACACAAAGTTGTATCTCAGCCTTGCATCAACGTGTACTTAACCAGCAAGAACTTCGAGACCGTCCAGAAGTACCAAGCAAAACTTCAAGCTGCTAGAGGCCATAAGGTAAGCGCTAGTAATATCGTGAATGAATGTATCCACAATTATTTAATTAACAAGGTTTAACGCTATGACAACTTCCACATGCAAGGTGTGGGGTTGTTCTCGTCCCATCGATAACGCTAAGTATGGTAAGCACTGTAAGCGGCACCGTGAAGCTAATCTACACAACGGTCATCCAACGTTTAAGCCACCAGCACTATCCAAGCGCTATGCTTCATACAACCAAGAGCTAACTAAAGCTTTTCACGGTGGTAAGCAATGGTACTCGGAGGCTGACTTAACGCACTACGAGAAAGCCTTTGGTGGCTTGTTGGATGAAGCAGAGAAGCTTAAAGCACTATCACCTTATAGACGACTCGGTGACTTACCAGTTCGCTCTCAGTTGCTGTATCTGCTCAAAGCTTCAGTTGAAGCAGTAGGTAGGCATGTGACCATGAAACAGTGGTTGTGTATCTACCTCGCTGCTTGGTTCAAGAAAGACCTGTTCCCTAACAGGAAGACCTTAGCAATCTTCGTGTGCCGTAAGAGCCTTGTGAGGATGATTAACATGCCTCAGCACATCACAAGGACAGGTAAAAAGAGGCGTTATCGACTGAACGCTAACAGAGCCTTGAAGATGCTAGACATCCTTGAGCCAATCTTCGAGTTATCGCATGTGCCAATCAATAACCTCGGCCTTTGGACTAGGCATTACACATACAAGCTGAACCTATCCAACATCCAGAAGCGAGTTATGAGAGAGAAGCACGAGAAGAACCCTTTTCACGCTAAACAAATTAACCGAATTAAAACCATTAAATCCCTTGAACGAAAATACTTAGGAGGATAAATCCATGAGCAAACAAGCTGACATCATTAGAGAACTTCAAGAACGTCAGAAAGAACAACAAGACCGTCTTAACGCTGCTGAAGCTATCTGCCAAGACTTACTGAGTCACTTGTACAACAGCAAAGCACAAGGTCGCATTAAGTTCGATGACTACCGCATTAAATACACACAAGAAGCTATTGAACGTCGAGAAGCTGAAGCCAAAGCGAAACAACTTCTAGACAACTTCAGCACGGCTAAGGCTGACTTCAGAGATATGGCTGAGGCTAACTTCTGGACTCTTGTGTTCCTGAACGACGAGGAACGCCAAGAGAAACTAGACGACATCTGGAGCACTATCACGAGTGACTTAGTGTTGCCCGAAGACGCTAATCGACCACAACACATTGTGCCTGAACTGACAGTAGACCAGCTTATTAATCGTCGTGCTGAGTTACTTGATTCAATCAACAAAGCTAACGCTACTCAGTACAACGACACCATTGAGCACTGTAACCATTCGAAGATTGACTTCGCTAAGAACATGAAGCGAGAGCGAGACAAGCAGATTGCAGAGATAAATCGAAAGGATGGACTGAAAGAGTCTGAACGACAACAGCAAGTTAGTGAGACACAAGCTTACTTTGACCGTGAGATTAAGAAGCACTTGCTCGAAATGAACAGACAAATCAGTTCAGCAGAGGTTGGCCTTAAACGTCTTGAAGACCACAAAGCAGAACTAGCCAAGGTTGAACAAGCCCTAGCTAAACAGTTAACCCATTAATCGGAGGAATTAGGATATGAGTACACTAACACCACGACTTATCTTTACTGATGGTGCAGCGCCTAACAACCAGAACGGATGTAAACACGGTGGCTTAGGCGTTGTCGTGTTGAATGACCAAGAGGAAGTCTTGGAGACCTACAAGGCACGAGTAGCGCCAGAAGCAGGCAAAGAGACAACTACAAATGTACGCTGTGAAATGCTTGCTGTCATCAAGGCTCTTGAACTGGCAGAGCCTGAGGACATTATCCACACAGACAACGACATGATTGCTAGAGGCTACAACGAGTGGCTCAAAGGGTGGAAGCTGAAAGGCTGGAAGAATGCCAATAAGAAGCCTGTAGCCAATCAAGACCTATGGCAACGTATCGACAAGCTGAAGCAAGAGAAGCCAACTGTTGTCGTGAGGTGGGTGCGAGGTCATAGCGGTATCTACGGCAATGAACTTGCTGATAACTTAGCGACTGAAGCAGCGGCATGACGACTACTTTAGAACTCTAGAGAAGTGTTCATTATCTACTTCCATTTCGTCTATCTGTTTCTGCATGTCAGGCGATGGTAATTGATATTTTTGAACTAGGTCAGAAACGTGCCTGATATTCTTTGTATGTTCCTCTGTTTGCCTTACTGAATCAAGGATTTGTTCCAGTCGGTCAATATCGTTCTCAAGTAAATCCCTTATCTCAGCAAAGCGCTTGTCATCACCCATAGACAGGTTGAGTACCAACTGCTTTTGAGACTGTAAAGAACTGTTAACCACTTGAATGAGATATAAAACCGCGAGGAATATACCACTGAGAAATATGACTACTGCTAGTTCAAAAGCTGTTAATTCCATTCTGACTCCTTTCATTCAGCATTGGATGTTAGGTTAGCGTAAAGAGTGACTAATAACCCCATCAGACGATCTTTACGATCTCCTGAGGCGACTTTAGGTCTTACCCAAGCCAATCCTATCACTTAATAAAACACGATCTTATATAGTCTCTCAGGAGGTCTTACAGAGACTACCTGAAATAAGCGTCTACGCCACACTTTTCAATACTTATCTCAGTCTGAATTAAGATGTGTTCGGACGTGGTGACTTTAAACATATCACTGATATCGCTTGAGCGTTTTATGTCGCCTCTGTCTATATAGCTGGCAATGTTGATTAGAGCATAGTCTAGGTCTTCATTTACCTTTTGAAGTGTTTGAAGGCGTTCCTGTAATGAAGTAATACTTGTTTCAATTTCGGTTTCGTTGGACAAGTAATTATATAAGCGGATTATACGAGCAACCAATTCATCTAACTCAAGTGAGTCCTGAAAGTGTGTTGAGTGGTTGCGGTTGATTGCAGATTCGATGTTATCAAATCCATAAGTGTTCTTGAGGGAGTCGAGTGCTTGTGTGAGGTTATCTTGAGCACTGAGAGTACTTTCTTCGATTAGCTCTAACTCTGCTTTAACATCATTAACTTCTGCCTTAACTGGCATTAGCGCCCTGCTTAAACACAACATTAGCTGATATGCCTGAAGCGCAGCAAAGCGTTGCGGTCTTATCGTTCTATCAAAGTAATAAGTTAGATAGCTGGATATTATATTTAAAGCAATAAATGGCAGTAGCAGAGTAACCTTTAACCATTCCATAGATATTAGTCTCCGTTGATGCGAACTGGTTGCCTCAATTTAAGAACATGACCACCGTTCTCTATAGTACCAATTGGAGTTATTAAAAGTACATGCTATCACGAGTGGTGATTGAAATGTGGCCAATTCATGAAGCGGTACAGAAAAAATATTTGAGCAGATTTGAGTCTGAAGTCTGGGTCACTTTAAGGGTCACTTTTTGGGTCTCCAAATTGAAGCATCCCTATAATTATTGGTGTGAAGGGGTGTGTTTATGGCACTGTCATGGGGTGTCAGGGGTCGGAGGTTCAAATCCTCTCACACCGACCAACTTCTCTCTCACCCCCAATCTTTCCCGCATTCTCTACACGCCTGTAACGTTTCCTGACAATTTAACAACCCTAGATGTTTTATTTTTGTGGTATAACCATGAAAGAAAGCTGTTGTATTAACTGTTTAGGAGTACATAAATGGAATTAGAAACTGTTTTAGATTACGTGTTTTCGTATCAAGTTATTTTACTTGTGTTAATTGTGATTGGCCTTAAATCGTCAATTAAATTCGTGCCTCAAAACCGCGCGTTTATTATTGAGCGGTTCGGCAAGTACAACACCACGTTGGAAGCCGGTTTAAACTTTATCGTGCCCTTTATTGATACAGTTGCGGCTAATCGCTCTTTGAAAGAGCAAGCGGGTGACGTGCCTGAGCAATCAGCTATTACGAAAGACAACATTACCTTGAGCGTAGATGGTGTGTTGTATTTTAAAGTGGTCGACCCTTATAAAGCCACTTATGGTGTAGAAGACTATGTGTTTGCGGTAACGCAATTAGCGCAAACCACCATGCGTTCTGAACTGGGTAAAATGGAGTTAGATAAAACCTTTGAAGAACGGGATCTATTAAACACAAACATTGTGTCGGCATTAAACGAAGCTGCTTCGCCTTGGGGTGTGCAGGTATTGCGTTACGAGCTAAAAGACATTAACCCGCCAAATTCAGTATTAGATGCAATGGAACAGCAAATGAAGGCCGAGCGCTTGAAGCGGGCGCAAATTTTAGAGTCGGAAGGGGATAGGCAAGCCGCCATTAACCGTGCTGAAGGTGATAAACAAGCCATAGTACTTGCCGCAGAAGCCGATAGAGAAGAGCAAATATTAAAAGCAGACGGTGAAGCACAAGCTATTATTCGCGTGGCACAAGCAGATGCTGAAGCGATTGAAACTGTAGGTAAAGCGGCCGCCACTGAAGAAGGGCAAAAAGCGGTGCAGCTTGACCTAGCAAAAGGCGCTATTCAGGCAAAAGAGAAAATTGCGAAAGAGTCTTCTATCGTGTTACTGCCTGACAGCGGCACTGAAATAGGCAATGTGGTTGCACAAGCCATGACAATTGCAAACGCAATAGGCAAGAAGGGGTAACTATGGATAATATGTTTACCAATTTACCTCACTTTCTACTTGGTTTTGGGCTACTGCTGCTGATTATTGAGGTGGTGATGGGCTTCACCACCATATTGTTACTCACGCTAGGTATTTCACTGCTATTAACATCTGGCCTTATGTACGTGGGTGTAATCGACGAGGCTATGTTAGATGCACTTATTGCTATAGCTGTTCTTGATGCGGTACTTACCTTTGCGCTTTGGCGGCCGTTGAAATTGCTTCAACGAGACCGTGCGCCCAAAGAGGTTAAATCTGATTGGATTGGTACTCAGTTCGACTTAGACAGCGATGTCGCGCCCGGTCAACCCGGAAGCGCGCGCTTTTCAGGCGTTGCCTGGACCATCAAATCTTCATCATCACTGCCAAAAGGCGCCACAGTGGAAGTGGTGAAAGTGGAAGTGGGCATATTGCACGTTCAGCCAAGTCACTAACTGCATACTAAAACTCACAATAATGGGGTCAGAGTACATATTGACGTAATATGCTCTCCCCCTGCTTATCATTCTTTCTCAATCAAATTCTACTCTACGCACATTGCCTGCCTTTTATTTTGTGCATAAACCTACTTATGCACAAATTAATAAACATTGATTTCTCGTTTGATTGCGCTATATTTTATGCATTAATAGCCTTATGTTTAATATATCATGCAAAAAACCGACGTCCTTCTTAGTGCCATTGGTAAGCTGGTTGTTTCTCTACGCTCTGTTACCATGGATCAAACGGAACTGGGTCAACGGGTGGGGGTTGGGCGTAACACCATCTCATCTATAGAAAATGGCAAAGCGGTTAATGCAGAAACACTGTTTAATGTGCTTGAGCATTTAGGGGTAATAGAAGACTTTCAAGAGGTAATAGAGCAACGGTTAGCACAGCAAACTACTGCGCTTTCTCGAAAGTCGAGAAAAGACGTTCAGGAATTAGACAATGACTTCTAAAGCTTATGTATTCATTGATGGCTTAGAGGACAAACCAATTCCTTGTGGGGTCACACTCGTAGACGAAGACACTAAAATAGGGCGCTTTCGGTACGGAAAGCGCTATTTAAACAGGCCCGACGCGCTTCCTTTAGATCCTATTCACTTACCGCTTAGCGATAGAGAATACAGCACGCCATTCAACAAGGGGGTGTTTGGTACGTTATCTGATGCGGGGGCTGACTCTTGGGGAGAAAAGGTAATTTTGTCTCTTCACAGCACTACGCCTAAAAACCGATTGGAGTTTTTACTGGCAGGTTCAGGTATGGGTGTGGGGGCATTAGTATTTAGTTTGTCTAGCGCATCGTCAAAGCCTAAATACAGTAAAAATACATTAGGTGATATTCCCATGCTATTAAGGGCGATATCGCGAGGCTGAAACACGTCATTCCGCTGTTTTAGTGTGCATGAAGCGCTTCATGTCACAAGGAAAAAGGGCGGTGAGCACCGCCCTCAATAAGCTTAAGATATACGTTTTATTTTTTCTTGCAGTTGCGGTAACTCGATTTCAAACTGCTTTAAGGTATCACTTAAGCGTGACAAGATAGATTCTCTCGCTTTTCTGTTTTGCGCGCTAACCGCCAGCGTTCGAACAAACCAGTAAACGTTGAGTAGCGCAAACACAATCAGTGGTATGTTTTCCACTATCGGCATGTAATAGCTCAGTTCTTCTGCAAAAGCGTACTCTTGAAATTGTATAAGAATATCTAATGCGTTGGCCGACCATAGCCAGTTGCCGCCTGTAAATAGCACCAATAATACTATCCACTTGGCTATGGCGCTTGGCCCACTGTAGCTTTTAAAGGTACTGGTGGTGAAGTGGTGGTTTTGCGACAAATTATACGCATATTCACGGTTGTGCGATGACACGGGAAATTGTGCATCGGCTCTGGCATAGATAAACCAGTCACCTTCATCTAAGCCGCCAATAATGTCTTCAGAAAAGCCTTGCTCACGTATTTCATCGTTTGCTAATTTAATAACGAGCTTCCCTGTCATTTTCGACTGTCGAAGACGGTTACTGCTTACACTCGTTTCGGTTTCTGTACGTTGATACCGGTTGCCGTGATAAACATCGTAACTGCGGGTGGTGGTTTTGGTGGTAGTGACATCACTGACATTCGAGCTAGTATCCCTAGACACCACCTTTGCAAGCATACAAGATACGTTTACCTCACAGTCCTGATCCTTTCCCAACACCCGTTTATGGGTGTAGGCTTCACTATAATCTACATGAAACTGGCCTAGTAAGTCGCTCTCAATAGCGGCAACATTGGTTGTTTGAACGCGGCTTGAATCGGTATTTTGCTGTGAACCGCAAGAGGCGCAGAACACGCTATCACTTGCAATGCGCTCTTCACACCGGTGGCAAAATATATCACTTGGCATGTGCTCGCGCGCCGCTAAATGAAACCCAAGTTGTTTTTTAGTTACGTTTAAGAACGCGTCCATGGCACCGGTCAAGGTGGCGTGTTTTTCCAGCTGTTTTTCATGTTTATTTCCATTAGCTACGTACTCTAGCAAAAACGTAACGAATGCAACGAGAAGAGCGCCCCCCAACATCTCTGGGCCAGCGCCAAGCACAGAACCAAAACCAAACATCGCCAAAACAAAGGTTAATACAAACCAGTACGACTTAGGGCGGTCTGAGGGGGTAAACCAGCTATCAATGTTATATTGCTGATTCTCGTCTCTGTGCACTATCGCAGCTGGCACTTTGGTGTCGTCGGTAACGCGCGCTTTGGCTTCTCGACCCATGATTTGGTGTGTGAGCGTTAGGCTGGTAGGAAAGACAACAGAAAGCACATCCCCTTTCTTAATATTCTCAAAAACACGGCTCTCAGCATTCAAACTGAATTGGTGAAGTTGATCGTTTTTATCGCAAAGCGCTATCCACCAAAAACTGTGGGTAAGATTGGCGTTGCTAGAAGAGTAGTTTCGTTTATACAAATAGCTGGAGGTGACTCTACCTGTTACTGTCCATGCGTTTTCATAGGCGGTTTTTAGTGTTGCGAAGGCATCAGGTGCAATGTCATCTAGGTGTTTAAGCTGAGGGGCATCCTCTAGTGCATTGCCGCTATAGGAACAATATTTGTCCCCAACAAAAACGGCACGATCTCGCTGTTGCATATGTTCTCCTTGTGTTTTTCATTCTTCCTCGCCTTATTAACTTTAAATAGGGCAAGCGTAATGTAGCTTAAATTTATCGCTACTCACACTTTTTTTATAATAATGAGTATGTTGCGTTATACCGGAAGGACTTATTCGTTAATATGACTGCTGTTGGGAGCGAGGAGTAGTTTTCGGATAGCGTGTGGGCTATTAGCGGTAGCGTACGTTTACTTTTATTATGACAAACTTCGCTAATAAGGCGTCAAATTCACCATATTATGGCGTTAACCTAATCGCTAAAACCCCCGGTTTTTGTAAGTTTATGATTTATATAAAATTAATAATTGGCTAGGCAATTGCTTGTTAAGCGTTAAACAAAAAACCAATCTCTTTTGGAACTTACTATGACTGTAAAATTGGAAGATCGCCCCATAGAGCAAGTACGTGAAGAAGTTATCGATAAACTCATTTATCACTATAGTCACGGCGTGATATCCGCAGAAGCTTTTGAGCGTCGCCTTGACGCCGCTATGGCCAGACAATCACATCAAGAAATTGTTGATTTGGCGTCAGATTTAACCATGAATGTAGACGACCAATTTAACAACCGAAAGCAGCAGCAATTTAGTATTAATTACGCCAGCAGCGATATTCCTGAAACCGAAACCATGATAAACGTGTTGGGAGGATCTAACCGCACAGGCATGTGGGAAGTTCCAAAAGAAATCAAAGTATTGTGCTTAATGGGCGGCGCGGATATAGATTTTTCAGATGCTATTTTTACGTCATCTAACGTTACGATAAAAGCGTTGTGCGTAATGGGGGGCATTGATATTAAGGTGCCTGAAAACGTCAATGTGGTTACAAAGGCATTTTGCTTCATGGGTGGGCTAGATAATAAGGCGCCGTCCATTGCTAACAGGCAAGCCCCAACCATCACCATTGAAGGGTTTGTAATGATGGGAGGTGTAGACGTGGGTTTGAAACGCACGATTAAGGAAAAATTTGTGGCTTTTGCTAACCAAATGAAGTCTGCTTTTAGTTCTAACCAGCGTTAAACGTGCACATTAAGAAACAACACTTAAACGTGCAAAGTACATTGGCTATCCAAGAGCCATGTGTACTTTGCACCTTGTCTATCTGTTAGCTTTATAAGCTGCTCATGCTTTGCACTGATACAGGCCCTACACCGGCTGCTTCTACTTCTTCCTTAATTTTTTCAGCATCGCCAATAATTAACCAGGTTAACTTGCCGGGCATCACGACTTGCGCGGCGGCATTTTCAAGGTCGTCTAAGGTAAGCGCATTGTATTGTTCTACCAAGGTTTCTGGGTAGTTATAGGGGCGATTAAAACGGCTACTCGATAGTAAGCTTCCCAACACGGCAGTTGACGTTTCATATTGGCCAGGCAGTGAACGCACTTGGTCTAAACGTGCACGTTCAAGCTCGTCGGGCATAGGTGGTTTATCACCTAAGTAGCTATTGAGCTCTTTTTTGAGTTCAACCAAGGACGCGCCAGTTTTGTCGGTTTGCACAGGGGCGTACACCATAAATGGTCGTTGGCCGCGAGCATCTTGCAAAAAGGTATAGGCGCCATAAGCCCAGCCTTTGTCTTCACGCAAATTCATATTCACCCTAGCGGTAAATGCGCCACCCAGTGTTTGGTTCATGGTTTCTATGGCAATGTTGTTGTCTATACCTGTGGGAGGGGCTAAATGTGCAGCAAGAATAAGCGATTGCTGAGAGCCAGGGCGGTCGATGATTACGGTTCTACCTTGTTCAGGGAGGCTAGCTTGAGCAATTTGCTTTATCCCTTTACTTCCCTTAGCTTGCCACTTCCCAAACTCGTCTTCTAACACCGTTTTTACTTCATCAAGAGAAGTATCACCCACCACAAAGAGGGTGGCGTTATCGGGGCGAAGCCACGTGTCCTTAAAGTTGACTAAATCTTGGCGGGTGATGGCGCTTACGTCCGCTTCTGTGCCTGTCCCGGTAAATGGAATGCCATAAGCGTGGCCGTCACCGTAAATAAGCGGTGGAAGTAGGGTTAAGGCTATACTCACCGGGCGAGATTTCTGTTGCGCAATGCTGTTTAAAATGAGGGTGCGCTGGCGTTCAATTTCTTCTTTTGCGAACGTTGGGGCAGTGATGATGTCACCCATTAGTGCCACAGCATCACTCATGTTTTCTTTTAAAACCGACATGCGCACCGTGGTGGTGTCTAGGTTAGAGCCGCTGCGTAACTCCACCCCTAATTGCTCTAGTTCAGCGGCGAGCTCAAGGGCATCATATTTACCTGCGCCTTCATCTAGCATGCGGGTAGTAAACTCCGCTAAACCAAGTTTACCGCCTGCGTCTGCTGCGTATCCTGCATCAAATTGCATGGCAATATTAACCAAGGGCACTGTACTACGATTAGCAAATACCAGTTTTATGCCGTTCGATAGGGTGGTTACTTCAACGTTGGGGAAAGACAGCTGTGTTTCCGAGGTGATAGCAGGCAAACCTGTGCTTCTATCTACACCGTCACTGGTGGCGGCATGTTCAGCAAAAGGGATATAGGTAATTTGATGCCAGCCGTCGCTCAGCCATTGTTGTGCGGCAGCTTTTACTTTTTTCGGCGTTGTATTGGCCAGTTCCTTTAGCTCGGTTTTAAAATAGTTAGGGTCGTTGGCTACAAATTCGCCGTTTGCCAAGGTATCTGCCTTACCGCCACGTCCACCTACTTCTTCTAAGCCTCGAATAATTGCAGCTTTGCGCTTTGTTGATACAAGTTTTACTTCATCTTTCGTCGGGCCTTTTTTCAAAAATTGGTTGATGATTTTGTCCATTTCTCGTTCAACAACAGCTGGGTCTTCGCCTTGTTTTACATCTACACTAATGCCAAAAATAGAGGCCAGTTTCTGTTCATAGGTAAACACCGACGCATTGGTAGCAATTTGCTGGTTGTACACTAGCTCTTTATACATTCGTGAGTTTTTACCATCACCCATCACGCTGGCAGCAATGTACAAATCGGTGGCAGTAGGGCTAGTATTTTCTGGCGAGACCCACAGCCGGTAAATACGGGTTTGTGGTACTTTGTCTTGCACAACTTGGCGGGTATTAGCATTGCGCTCAGGCACCCAAGACTGCCATTTTACCAAGGCCGGCCCAGGTTCAATATCACCAAAGTATTTTTCTACCATAGGTTTGGCCTGCGCAGCGTTGATATCGCCACTTAATACCAATATGGCATTATTGGGCCCGTAATACTCGTTAAACCATGCTTTCACATCGTCCAGTGATGCTGAGTTTAAATCTTCCATTGAGCCTATAACGTTGTGCGAATAGGGGTGTTCGTCAGGAAACAATGCTTTTACCGCATGGGTAAGTAGCGATCCGTAAGGCTGGTCTTCTCTTTGGCGCTTCTCGTTTTGTACTACCCCTCGTTGTTCATCTAATTTTTCTTGGGTGATTGCACCTAAAAGATGCCCCATTCTGTCTGATTCCATCCACAAAATACGTTCTAATGCAGGGGTAGGAACCGTTTGAAAGTAATTGGTGCGGTCGAAGCTGGTGGTGCCATTTAACCCGGTAGCACCTACCTCTTGAAGGGGTTTAAACCATTCGTCGTCGTAGTTTTCAGTGCCGTTAAACATAAGGTGTTCAAACAGGTGAGCAAAGCCAGATTTCCCTAGCGGCTCATCTTTCGACCCCACCTTTTACCACACTGCCGCGGCAACCACCGGGGCTTTACGATCTTCATGCACAATAACGGTAAGGCCATTCTCTAAGGTGAATTTTTCATAGTGTATGTTTATGTCGTTAGCGGCTTTCGCAGGGAGTACGCAGGCTAGCGATATAAGCACGCTGCAAAGCCAATGGTTAAATACGCTGTGTCGTCTTTTCATGATAAGTCTTCCTTACTGTATACATGTAGGTTATTGATTGTGTTCAGTAATATTGGGTATCTCTGTAAATGGCAAGATGCCAAATTCTGGATAAACTTCGGTGGGATAGAAAAACTTCCCTTGGGTGACTACCATAGCGACAGTTTTTATGGCCTTTAATTCTTGGGTAGGGTCACCGGGAGTTAAGAAGAAGTCGGCGGTTTTGCCTACTTCAATAGCGCCTCTATTTTGATGCCCAAGGTATTGCGCCATATCGAAAGAGCCTCGTTTAAGCACTTCGGCAGGGCTCATGCCTATTTGTTCAAACAATTCTAGTTCTCTATGTAAATAGAACGCGCCACCCATGTCTGTGCCTGGTACTAGAAAAATACCTTTTTCATGCATGAGCGAAAGGG
>ERZ724563.34-NODE-34-length-59954-cov-4.050178_pt1 | contig 59954 bp, 53 predicted proteins | sample MGYA00375857_ERZ724563 | MGnify/ENA primary metagenome ERZ724563 (study PRJEB28725, sample SAMN03264850) | marine sediment metagenome | biome: marine pelagic biome; feature: marine oligotrophic desert; material: marine snow | place: Pacific Ocean:North Pacific...
GCACAGGACATGACTGTGTATATCTTGATATCTCCCATAAACCCGCTTCATTTATCAAAGAACACTTTCCTACTATTTATCAACGTTGTTTAGAATTTGGTATAGATATCACCAAACAACCCATTCCTGTAGTACCCGCGGCGCATTACACTTGTGGCGGCATTATGACTGACTTGAATGGCAGAACTGATGTGCCCGGCTTGTATGCTATTGGGGAAACAGCCCATACCGGTTTACATGGTGCAAACCGGATGGCCAGTAATTCGTTACTAGAATGTCTGGTATTTGCAAAATCAGCCGCTGAAGATATAAAAAAACAGCTACCATTGGTCACCTCTGCCATCGTGCCTCAATGGGATGCCAGTCAAGTGCATCCAGCAAAAGAGGCTGTTGCGATTAGTCATAACTGGGATGAGTTACGACGGTGTATGTGGAACTATGTCGGCATAGTTCGCAAGACCGATCGTTTACTCAGAGCAAAGCAGCGCTTGCAAGTCCTGCAAGCTGAAATTCGTGATTTTTATACTAAACACCATATCAGTGCAGATTTACTGGAACTGAGAAACCTCGCTGATGTAGCTGAACTCATCATTGAATCAGCTTTGCGACGAAAAGAAAGCCGAGGCCTTCATTACATTCTGGATTATCCAGAGACCGATAACACGCATTCGGCTACTGAAACGATTATTGCTCCCAAGAATCAGGATGACGAAGCTCAGCTCTGAGTTTTCTCCAATCATTTTTTTCTACAGCATCTATCGGAATCATCAGCGTCTGACCTCGTCCATGCCTAGATGGATTTAAATAGATGAATAAAACATAAGGTAATTGAGTGCTCGATCTCAGTGTATAAGGCCCTGACACAGAGCTATCGTTATACCTTAGAAACCATTGTCTATCTTTGCTCATGCTGATTCCAGTCACAGACGCTTTTCCAGACACTCTCTTGTAGCGGCGTAACCAGATGACAAATCCCACACAAGCGAAACTAATTAACCCCCCCGTCAGCAGAGGCCCCATGTTTGCTTTGTTAAGCAGCAGTAAACTGATGACAATGACATGTAGCCATGCCATATATCTAAACTCATACTGTGATTGACTGATCTCAACCTTCATCCTTGAATGCCCTTTATTTTCATCCCTGTTTTAGCATCGCTTATACAGTTAGAATAAAGTCTGTTCACAATAAATCGCAATATATCTATGAATTTTCAGACTCTTTCTCAATCCACACCCAGCGTCAATTACTTGTCCGAAGTTAGTCATGATACATCGCCCGTAGCAATGGCCTTGCCCTCGCTCTCTGTCATTCAAGTCTCGGGTGAAGAAGCAGACAGTTTTTTACAGAATCTACTGACGAATGATATCCGCACATTAACGAACAATACTGCTCAGCTAAGTGGTTTTTGCAACCCTAAAGGTCGCTTATTAAGCCTGTTCTACGTTGTTCAGCGTGAAAAAGATTTTCTGCTAATCACAGCCACAGATCTAGCTGATAGCATTGCTCAACGGTTGACGATGTTTAAGCTGCGTAGCAAGGTAGATATTTCTGTGAGCGCTGAACTCAATACAATGGGATATATCAGTGAAGCTCCGCTTAAAGATCAGGCGAGTACATTCTGGTCAGCTAGTGAGCATGATGGACAGTTGAGTATATATCTGCCGGGCAATTTGCATCGATATTTAGTTATCACGCCAGTAGATAAAAGTATCATCGAAAACAGTCGTATCGGTTCAGAGAACCTGTGGCAAAGTGCTGATATTACATCAGGCTTACCCAAGGTCAGTCTTTTAACTAAAGAACAATTTACTCCTCAGCAACTCAATTTGGATGTCATCGGTGGTGTCAGTTTCAAAAAAGGCTGTTATCCAGGTCAGGAAGTGGTGGCTCGACTGCACTATCTGGGAAAACCCAGTCGCCGCTTATTTTTAGCTGAAATAACAACATCACATCTTCCTGAGCCCAATACCGAAGTCATTGATGAAGCTGGCGATGTAGCTGGACATGTAGTTCAAGCCGCGATGAACCAGGCTGATAATGGCCTATGTCACCTCAGTATAAAATTATCAGCACAAGCAAAATCACTCTATATTGGTCAGGATAAAATCTCGACACTCACTGCCTTGGTTGATGATGCAGAGTGACTATTCCTCCAAAGCCAGTTTTTTGAGTTTGTAACGCAACGAGCGAAAACTGATACCAAGCTTTTTGGCAGCGGCAGTCTTATTCCACCGGGTTGATTCCAGTGCATCCACGATAAGCTGCCGCTCCTGATCTTCAAGATGCGATTCAAGATCCGTCTCTCCACTTAACTGCGGCAGGTCAACGTTGAACACGGCACTGTCGGCCCCGGTTGTGGCAGGTAGCATTAAATCATCTTTTTGAATGAGATTTCCTTCAGACCAGGTCATCGCTCGCTCTAGGATATTTTCAAGCTCACGGACGTTACCCGGGAAAGCATAGGCGCAAAGTGCTTCAATTGCAGCCGTCTCTATACCTGGTTTGTTCTCACCATTTTTGGTCGCAAGCTGACTCAGAATATGATCAACCAACATGGGTATATCCGCCTGTCGCTGACGTAAGGGAGGGACAAACAGCTCAATGACATTGAGACGATAAAACAAATCCTCCCGGAAATGGCCTTGCTTAACACATTCCGCTAGGTTTTTATGTGTTGCAGATAAAATGCGTACATCAACACTCATTTCTTCGTTGCCACCGACTGGTCGTATAGCTTTTTCCTGAATCGCTCTGAGCAACTTCACCTGCATCATCAGCGGTAAGTCGGCCACTTCATCTAAAAACAAGGTGCCACCATTGGCTGCCTGAAACAGTCCTTGCTTATCTGAGACAGCACCGGTGAAAGCTCCCTTTTTATGCCCGAAGAATTCACTTTCTACTAATTCAGCTGGAATAGCGCCACAATTTATGGGCACAAAACTTTGCGACGAGCGACTGCCTAGTTCATGAATAAGACGTGCCACCAGTTCTTTGCCAGTTCCTGACTCACCGGTGATATACACCGGAGCCTGACTACGAGCCAATTTACTGATCTTACTTCTTAACGAACGTATGACATCGGTATCACCAAGTAATTTATCTCTGGAACGGCGTTCTTTATTTTCTGTTTTTAAAGGAGATAAATTTAATGCCGAATTGACGAGATCACGTAGCACTTTGAGTTTGAGAGGTTTTGAAACAAAATCAAAAGCACCCGACTTCAGTGCTTCAACAGCCAGGTCAACATTACCGTGGGCGGTAATCACGGCCACTGGACAGTTAGGATAAGATTTCTGAATCAGACGAACAATATCCAAACCATTGCCGTCCGGCAAACGCATATCCGTAAAACACAAATCAAATGACTGTTGTTTTAATGCTTGTGTCGCTTGAGCTACGTTTTCTGCTGTGACGCAATCGATAGACATGCCAGACAATGTCATGGTTAATAACTCAAGAATATCGGGCTCATCATCAATAACTAATGCTTGTCTATTCATTCTTTAATCATTTCCTACCATTCTCCCGGAAGGCTAATACGAAAAAAACCTGTATTAGACGTATCGTGAAGATAGTTCAAACGTGCTCGGTTAGCCTGGCAGAGTTCTCTCGCTAAGTACAATCCCAAGCCTGTTCCTCCCTGACGAGCAGAATGAAATGGCTCGAATAAATGGGCCTGAACAGCCTCGGGAACACCTGGGCCATTATCAATAATATCCAGAAAAATCTGTTTAGCATTCTGTTCCAATCGGATATGTATATAAGGCTTTTCTTCTCGCTTAGCATGAAACCAGGCATTATCCATTAAATTCCATACAACCTGATGTAACTGTTCAGGATCCATTGCAATCTGAAGATTAGCCGCTTTCATATCCAGAACAATATCATCGTCATCAAGCTGTTTTGTTTCGGTAAATTCGTGAATAAATTTTTCTAGCCAGTCATTAAGCACAAACACAGCGGGTTCAGCTGTTTTTTTACGACTCATCTGCAAAATAGTTTCGATAATATTATTCACACGCTGAGTGTGTTTCAAGATGATGGCGGTCAGTTTCGTCATCATGTGATCTGCCGCATATTGCTCAGCCAATAACTCACCAGCATGGCTGATTGCACCAAGAGGATTACGGATTTCGTGAGCAATGCTCGCCGTTAGTCTTCCCAAAGAAGCCAGTTTTAATTGCTGTGCTTGTTGGGCAAGTGCTGACGTATTTTCAATATAAATAAGTATTTCTCCACTATCGAGCTGAGTAGCGGAGACCTGAATTTCAGGCAAGTCAGCCCGTGCCTGAAACGGAAGAAAAGCATTCGGACTTTGCTGCTGCCACAGCCAGACCTGCTCGCCTAGTTCAGGTACATACTCACGTAAGTTAAATCCGGGCTCAATATCTGATATGCCAAGCAATTGTCTTGCTGACGTATTCAGCATCGTTACGTTGCCATACGTGTCCAGAGCCAACACGCCAGTGTGCATTTGACTGATAATGTGCTGATTTAATACAGCTAGATTTTCAACATCTCTCGCCCGCTCTTCAGCCAGAACCTGCGAACTTTGTAATTTTTTAGATAACCATTGTGCCAACCATGCTGTGACAAAAAATGTGGCTCCTAAGATACCTGCCTGACTATATTTAGTGACACCATCGCCAGCAATTTGTGAATAACTGACTTCGAGCAAAACGGCCAAGGTCGCTAATGCGGCTATAAATGCGGCCAAACGTCCCGGCATTAACGCACCACCCGCCACGACAACGACTAACATCAGTGATCCAAGCCCGGTATGTAATCCACCACTGGCATGAATGATAACGATCAGAGCAATGATATCTATGACAGCTTGAATTCGTATCTGTGTTTGTACATCTCGCCAATGATTCAGTGTTAATACCAATAAAAGAAAGGCACTTAACAGATACGACAGACTCACGACACTGTATAAACGTGGATCTGCTTCTCCCAGAAACTCAGGCGGTAGTCTCAAGTAAAAAACTAAGAAAAGGACCGTAGCGAGAAATAAGCGATAGCTGGCAAAAACGGTCAGCGCACGCCATGTAGCTGGATCTTGATAATACGGTTTATATGAATCCAAAGATGAACTCATTTCGACTCGTTAAAAGCCTCTAAATGTTGTGTGGAACAAAAATAATGATGGTTTTGTTGTATCGCTTCGTGTTCAGAAATATGTAGTCCACACTGCTCGCAACGCACCATTTTCTCCATCCGTGCTTGTTCATCTTCTGCTTTGGCTTTGCGTAACAACGTCGTGATGATGATATATAGCAACAAGCCAATGGCAATTAAAATAAGAATTCGCATTTTTCACCTCAAAAAAAAGGGTATCGACATAGGATACCCTTTTTCTTTTATTTTTAGTGACGTTTAGCCACGAGAAGCACGTTTCCGTTCATGTTCCAGTAATAATTTTTTACGAACACGAATGGCTTTAGGTGTGACCTCAAGTAACTCATCATCACCGATAAATTCTAGTGCCTGCTCTAAGCTCATACGAATAGGCGGTACTAGAGTCACCGCTTCATCAGATCCAGATGCACGCATATTGGTTAACTGTTTACCTTTTAATGGGTTAACAACTAAATCATTGTCACGTGAGTGGATGCCAATCACCATACCTTCATAGACTTCATCACCATGTCCGATAAACATGCGACCACGGTCTTGCAAGTTAAATATAGCAAAAGCAACCGCTTTACCCACACCATTTGCAATCAAAACACCATTGATACGTTTACCAAAACTACCGGTTTTCATCGGTGCATAATGATCAAATACACTGTAAATCAAACCTGTACCTTGGGTAGCCGTCAGAAATTCTGTACGGAAACCAATCAGGCCACGAGATGGAATAATAAAGTCTAAACGAATACGACCTTTACCATCGGGTACCATATTTTTCAGGTCAGCGCCCCGCTCACCCATTTTTTCCATGACAGTGCCTTGATGCTCATCTTCGATATCAATAGTGACAGCCTCAAAAGGCTCTTCTTTCACACCATCGACTTCACGGATAATCACTTCCGGACGAGAAACACCCAGTTCAAAACCTTCACGGCGCATATTTTCGATAAGCACAGACAAGTGCAACTCACCGCGACCTGACACTTTGAACTTATCAGGATCTGTTGGCACTTGATCCACACGTAACGCCACGTTATGAATTAATTCACGATCCAGACGCTCTTTGATTTGACGTGTAGTAATAAATTTTCCGTCTTTACCTGCAAACGGAGAATTATTAACCTGGAAGGTCATTGTCACGGTGGGTTCATCTACTGACAATGGTGGTAATGCTTCAACAGCATTTGGGTCACACAAGGTGTCAGAAATATTTAATGGATCTAGACCGGTAAACGCAATGATATCACCCGCTTGTGCCTCAGCCACTTCTTCACGTTGCAGACCTAAAAAGCCCATAACTTGCTGTACTCGACCGTTACGTTTTTTACCTTCACGGTCAACGACAGTGACAGGTGTATTCGTTTTCACACGGCCACGTTCGATACGACCAACACCGATAACACCCACATAACTGTTGTAGTCAAGTGATGACACCTGCATGCGGAAAGGACCTTCTGAATCGACATCAGGATGACTGACTTTGTCGACGATAAGCTGAAATAACGGTGTCATATCACCTTCACGAACAGTGTCTTCCATGCCTGCAAAGCCATTTAGTCCCGATGCATAAATGACATCAAAATCAAGCTGTTCATCTGTCGCATCCAAATTAACGAATAGATCAAAAGTTTGATCTAATACCCAATCTGGACGAGCTGATGGTTTATCAATCTTGTTAATAACAACAATAGGTTTGAGTCCTAATGCCAGCGCTTTCTGAGTCACAAAACGGGTTTGTGGCATCGGACCTTCAGCTGAATCTACCAGCAACAATACTGAATCAACCATCGACAGAACACGCTCAACTTCACCACCGAAATCAGCATGGCCTGGTGTATCCACGATGTTGATGTGGTAGTCATTCCAGCGAATCGCTGTATTTTTTGACAGGATGGTAATACCACGTTCACGTTCAAGATCGTTGGAGTCCATCACGCGTTCTGTCAATTCTTCATGCTCACCAAAGGTGCCAGACTGACGAAGGAGTTGGTCAACTAAGGTCGTTTTGCCATGGTCGACGTGGGCAATAATCGCTATATTGCGTAGCTTAGAAATATCTCGTTTATTTGTCATTAGTTTGAATTCTGTAAAAGCATGCCATGCATGCGAAAAAAATATGCCCTTAGGCGCTTATTTGGCTTTTGATAAATGTGGTTGCAGCGTGGTTAACATTAGATTGTGTACACCAAGACCTGCTGCAATGACATTACCTTTATTGAACAAATTATCGGTACCATCAAAGTCAGTGACAATGCCCCCAGCTTCTTCGACCAGAAGTAAGCCTGCCGCCATATCCCAATTCTCCAGCCCCATTTCCCAGTAACCATCAACACGGCCTGCGGCCACATAAGCAAGGTCCAACGCAGCTGAACCCGTACGACGGATATCTGCTACCTGAGGAAACAAGGCTTTAAAACTGTTGAAGTAAGCTTCATGAAAAGCTGGATATTTGAATGGGAAACCTGTTGCAAGTAGTGCACCTGCCAGCTCTCTGCGTTTGGTTACACGGAGTCGACGGTCATTCAGTTTGGCGCCTTCACCACGGCTTGCAGTGAACAATTCATCGCGCTGAGGGTCATAGATAACAGCATGTTCAACTCGTCCTTTTACTCTGACGGCGATGGATACACAGTAGTGCGGGAAACCATGAAGAAAATTTGTTGTGCCATCCAGTGGGTCAATAATCCAAACGGTTTCATTGTCACCTGAACGACCCGACTCTTCAGCCATAATGGCATGGTCAGGATAGGCTTTTTTGATGACGTTGATGACTTCTTGTTCCGCGAGTCGGTCAACGTCTGACACGTAATCATTACGACCTTTAGTCGTGACTTCAAGATGCTGAACGTGCTGCAGCGAGCGCATGATCAGAGAGCCAGCATTGCGGGCAGCTCTGATTGCTATATTGAGCATTGGATGCATAAACAAATTTTTCCAGAACGATAGGTACTTCAAGAGTGCATTGAAGAACAATGACTCATATTAAAGCCGATTATTATACCAACTATTTCTTTATGTATCTGTTGTAATATTAAAACGGTCCTTTTTAATAATGTTAATGGACAGCAAAAATATTTCTTGCTAGCGTATGTTTTATGTTGCTAATAAGCAATATAATATCCACGCCAATTTAACTGGTACTTTAAGGAGATAAAAATGAAATCATTAGCAAAACTGAGTGCTGTAATCCTGCCTTTAGCTATGTTGACTGCTTGTGCGAACACAGCTGAAATGGAAGCGCTGAAAGCCTCTGTAGAATCAGCTCAATCAACAGCTGATTCAGCTCTGGTCGCAGCCCGCAATGCTCAAAGCACTGCTGACACAGCGCAACGTACTGCAACTGACGCAGAACTGGCTGCCATGAACGCCCAGAAAGCTGCTGATGAAGCTCAATCAACTGTCGAAGAATGCTGTGCAAAAATCGACCGTATGTTTGAAAAAGCGATGAGCAAATAATCTAAATTTTAGATTTACTCATACAAAAAAGCCGGAACAATTGTTCCGGCTTTTTTTTATCTAGAGTATTTATCTTTAGAGCGTGTCACTCGATACTTGCGCAACCCATACAGAAATACCTGCTACTTCACTAATTTTGTCAGCCATCTCAGCGGCTTCTTGTTGTGAATTAAATGGGCCGATTAAGGTTTCCCCCACTGCGCCAGATTTCGCAGGCCAGAACAGATCATTCAATTGCAAAGTATTGATTGCCTGACGTGTTTTTTGTATCGCTTTCTGGCTTAGTCCGGCATGAACAAACCAAACATCTTCTACGATATCGAGTGGCTCTTCTCCTAGACGTTTAACGATACTATCCTGGGCTTCCACTAATCTTTCTGTAAATGCCCAGTCATCATCGGCAGGTAATTTATCTTGCGCCTCTAAAATGGCTGCTACCATCGGTGTCATGTTTAAACCTTGGCGTTTATCGATGTCGCTGTGTGGTTTATTGACTTCCAAATAGAGTTTGCCATCACGAACACCCGCTTTATCTGGCTGATAAATAATTTCTACAGGCGTATTCACTGATGCGATATTAAATAAGTGCTGGATATCTTCTGGGAAAAGTCGAATACAACCATGGCTCACACGCATACCCACACCAAAAGGCTTATTTGTGCCATGCAATAAATAACCCGGCATCGATAACCGCATCGCATAAGCCCCTAATGGATTATCAGGCCCGGCCGCAACCACTCTTGGCAAAGGATCACCTTTTTCAAGATGCTCTTTTCTGATGGATTCTGGTGGTGTCCATGTTGGATCTTTTCTTTTCTGGGTAATCTTTGCTTTGCCCAATGGCGTGCCCCATCCTTCACGTCCGATACCGATTGGGTGGGTGATCACTTTCTGTGTTTCTCCCGCCTTTGTTTCTGGATAATAGTAAAGGCGTAACTCGGCAATATTGATCACGATGCCTTTTTGGCCAGCTTTAGGAAGAATGAAACGGCTTGGAATAATAACGCGTGTATTCTCACCCGGAAGCCATGGATCAACATCTGGATTGGCTTCGACAATGTCGCTGTACCCTAAATCAAATTGACGTCCAATATCGAGTAAGGTGTCTTTATCTGTGCTATAAACCACCATGTTGTGACCCACAACGGTTGAGCCAGCGGATTTAAGTTCAAAAGTAGTTGCCATAGAAGGTGCCGATATCGCAAGACCTACAGCAAGAGACAACAACCGTTTCAACATCGATGATTCCTGTTTATTAAAGAATAAAGCTGCATATTGTACTTGATTAAATATAATCTTCACATTCGCTAAAAGCGTGCTTTGAATCCGAAAAAGGGCTAAGATCAACCTTTACCTTAAACAGCAAGCTAGCGTACTCTACTTCAATGAAAAAATATTATTTGCCATTAATCATCGGTCTGACCTGTTTATCACTGTCTGGTTGTTCTTTTTTTCAAAAAGAAGAAGTTAAAGCAGATGAAAGCTGGAGTGTAGAAAGAATCTACAGTGAAGCTAAAGCCGCGCTGGATATCGCAGATTACAGTAAAGCCATCACCTACTACGAACAACTGGAAGCGCGTTTTCCTTTTGGTGAATATGCTCAACAAGCATTACTTGAATCTGCTTATGCTCATTACAAATCAGATGATCCTGAAACCGCCATTGCCACCATTGATCGATTCATGCGGGTATACCCACTGAATCCGAACATCGACTACGCGATATACCTTCGTGGCCTGGTTAACTTCCACCGTGACATTGGTTTATTAGAAAAATATATTCCCCGTGATGAATCTCAGCGTGACCCAGGCGCTGCGGAGGATGCATTACGTGACTTCAATACATTGATTCAGCGTTTTCCTACCAGCCGTTATGCAGAAGATGCCGCTCAACGCATCGTCTATTTACGTAACCGTCTCGCACAACATGAAGTGAACGTTGCCAATTATTACATGCGTAGAGGCTCATACTTAGCGGCGCTCAATCGCGGTAAATATGTGATAGAAAACTATGACAGAACACCTGCGATGCCAGAGGCGCTAGTAGTGATGGCAAAAGCCTACAAAGTGTTGGGCATGCTTGAGCTGTCAGAAGACTCACTTCGTGTTCTTAGAATTAACTATCCCGGCCATCCTGGAATTGCGGAAGTAGCACAAACCGAAGTGCAGTAGTCAAAAACAAAAAAGCCCGTCGTTGAACATTCAGCGACGGGCTTTTTTTATGCATACAGCATCAACTAAATCGCGTCTTGATCCTGCTCACCTGTGCGAATTCGAATTGCTTGTTCTAATGGTGTAACAAAGATTTTGCCATCGCCTATACGACCAGTATTGGCGGCTTTAATGACGGCTTCAATCACGCCATCCACTTTATCGTCTGACACCGCGATTTCTAATTTTACCTTGGGTAAAAAATCCACAACATATTCAGCGCCACGGTAGAACTCAGTATGTCCTTTCTGGCGACCAAAGCCTTTAACTTCGGTAACAGTCATCCCAGTCACACCGATATCAGACAGTGCCTGGCGAACATCATCCAGCTTAAAAGGTTTAATTATCGCTTCAATTTTTTTCATCGTAGTTCCTTACTCTATAGTTGAAGTGACGGTGTAGCCTGACGTGATAGGATATCGGCGATCTCGGCCAAAAGCCCGGCTACTGATACGAATACCTGGAGGCGCCTGCCGCCTTTTATATTCATTACGATCCACCATTTTGATGACTCTTGCAACTACATCCGCGTCATAGCCCCCTTCAACCAAGTCTTCAAAGCACTGTTGATCCGCTATATAACGCTGCAGAATCTGATCTAAGACAGCATAGTCAGGCAAACTGTCTTGATCCAACTGCCCTTCTGCCAGTTCAGCTGACGGGGGACGTGTAATAATTCGCTCAGGAATAGCCGGGGACTGTTGATTTCGATGACGGCTTAACTGATATACCAGCGTTTTATATACATCTTTCAATGGCGAGTATCCACCAGCCATATCGCCGTACAATGTCGAGTAACCCACAGCCATTTCGCTTTTATTACCGGTCGATAGCACCATTGAGCCAGTTTTATTGGATAAGGCCATCAAAATAATGCCACGGCAACGTGCCTGTATATTTTCTTCCGTTGTATCGTTCGGCAGTCCTTTAAATTCATCGGCTAATGAGTCAATAAATGCATTGAAGGTGGGTTCTATCGAAATAATGCTGTACTTGACCCCGAGTCCTTCGGCCATTAATTTCGCATCATCCAGACTCATTTGAGAGGTATAACGCGACGGCATCATCACCGCATGCACTTTGTCTGCGCCAATGGCGTCAACAGCCAGTGCCATGGTTAACGCAGAGTCAATACCGCCTGATAAACCAAGCACGACACCGGGAAAATGATTTTTCTCGATATAGTCTTTCAGTCCAAGCGTTAGTGCTTTGTATATGGTAGACAACTCCTCTTCAGGCTCGCACAAGGCACCAGATAAGGATAAAGCCCCTGATGCATCCCGCTTGATGCTGACAGGGAATAAACCAAACTCTAATGCTGGCGCCTGAGCAACTTTTGTTCCTGCAGCATTGATTACAAAAGAATAACCATCAAATACCAGTTCGTCCTGACCACCATATTGGTTGACATAGATAACAGGCAGACCAGTTTCAGAGACACGCTTATTAACTTCAGCTTCACGTAGCGGCCATTTACCAACGTGATAAGGGGAAGCATTTAAGTTGACAATTAACTCAGCACCAGCGGCTTTTGCTCTGGCAGCGGGGTCTTTGAACCAGATATCCTCGCATATGGTAATGCCAATATTGATGCCACGAAAATCAAAGACAACCGCCTCATCACCTTCAACGAAATAACGCTTCTCATCAAACACACCATAATTGGGTAACTGCTGCTTGTGATAAGTACAAACCACCTTGCCATCATCAATTAACGAGGCAGAGTTATATAAACCCGATTCAACATCACCTGCTGGATGACCAACTAACACGGCTATATTATCCAGCTTACTCGCCAATGTGCTTAACGCTTTACGAACCCGCTTCAACAAACCGGGGCGGAGTAATAAATCTTCTGGAGGATATCCGCTCAGTGTCAATTCAGGAAACACCACTAAATCGGCATTATGCTGTTGTTTTGCCTGATTTGCAGACTCAATAATCCTGTTAACATTTCCTCTGACATCACCTACTACGGGATTGATTTGTCCCATCACCAGCGTGAGTGTTTGCATTTATTTTTTATCCATCATTGCCAGCATTATGTCGCCAATTTCAGCAGGCGATCGTGCAATACCACAGCCAGCAGCTTCAAGCGCTTTTAATTTCGCTTCAGCCGTGCCACTGCCGCCACTGATAATGGCGCCAGCATGGCCCATACGTTTGCCAGCAGGCGCAGTCAAACCAGCGATATAGGTCACAACCGGTTTAGAAACATGCGCTTGAATAAACTCGGCGGCATCTTCTTCGGCATGGCCACCAATCTCACCAACCATCACAATACCTTCTGTTTGGGGATCATTCTCAAACAACTCAAGACATTCGATAAAGTTCATACCATGAATAGGGTCACCACCAATACCGACGCACGTACTTTGCCCCAACCCATTCTGTGTTGTCTGATGAACCGCTTCATAGGTTAGCGTACCTGAACGTGAGACAATGCCGATTTTTCCTGGCTGGTGAATATTACCGGGCATGATGCCAATCTTGCATTCACCTGGTGTAATCAAGCCCGGACAATTTGGACCGATCAAATGTGCATCGTAACTATCTAGAGCATGTTTAACGCGTAACATATCTAGAACGGGAATACCTTCAGTGATACAGGCAATCACTTTAATACCGGCATCAGCTGCTTCCAGAATCGCATCGGCAGCAAATGCAGCAGGCACATAAATCATGGTGGCATCTGCACCTGTTTGTTCTACTGCTTCATGTACCGTGTTGAAAACAGGTTTATCTAAATGTGTTTGTCCACCTTTTCCTGGCGTCACACCACCGACAAACTGGGTGCCATAAGCAATGGCTTGCTCGGAGTGAAATGTACCTTGTTTGCCAGTAAAGCCCTGACAAATCACTTTGGTTTCACGATTGATTAAAATACTCATGCCTGCGACTCCTGGGCTGCCGCTACAGCTTGACGCGCAGCATCGGTTAAATCATCGGCAGCATATATACTCATTTCACTATTTTTCAATAATTCACGACCTCGTTGAGCATTCGTGCCCTCGAGTCTGACAACAACGGGTAATGACAGACCGACTTCTTTCGCTGCCTGAATGATACCTTCGGCAATCAGATCACAACGAACAATACCACCGAAAATATTGACCAAGATCGACTTCACTTTTTTATCAGAAAGAATCAACTTAAATGCTTCAGCGACGCGAGCAGCTGTCGTACCACCACCGACATCTAAGAAGTTAGCAGGCTGTCCACCTTCTTTTTGAATTAAATCCATGGTGGCCATTGCCAGACCGGCGCCGTTGACCATACAAGCCACATTGCCATCCAAAGAGATATAGTTAAGGCCAAATTCACGAGCGATAACTTCTGCATCATCTTCCTGACTGGGATCAAACATCTCTGCCAACTCGGCATGGCGGAATAAACCGTTATCATCCAGATTAATTTTGGCATCCACAGCAAGTAAATCACCCTCATCAGTAACAACGAGCGGGTTCACTTCCACCAGACTGGCATCATTTTCTGTAAACAATTGATACAGATTTTGCATCACGGACTGTAGCTGTTTGAAGCTATTGCCCGTCAAGCCAAGAAAAAATGCTGCACGGCGACATTGATATCCCTGTAAGCCAACAACAGGATCCACATATAAATTCAGTATCGCCTCAGGTTGTTGTTCCGCCACGGCTTCGATATCCATACCGCCTTCTGCTGAGACCATAAAAACAATACGTTGTGAACTGCGGTCAACCAGTACGGCCAGATAAATTTCACGACTGATATTGGTCGGTTTTTCTACCAGTACCTGGTGCACGGGCAGGCCTTCAGCTGTAGTTTGATGGGTGACAATATGTGTACCTAACATGCCGGCTGCGGCGGATTCTACGTCATCCAGAGAATTCACCACTTTGACACCACCCGCTTTGCCGCGACCACCGGCATGAACTTGTGCCTTAACGACCCAACGCTCGCCTGCTAGTAACTCAGCGGCTTGTCGAGCTTGAGCGGGTTCAGCAACGGATTGACCTTGAGGTGTAGGCACACCGTATCGATTAAATAATTGTTTGGCCTGAAATTCATGCAGATTCATTGTATGTTCTTGCCTTACTTGGTTGTCTTTTCAACGCCAGCGACAGTTATCTTTTAATAATCTGCGATTTGTTGATAAAAACAAGATCTTAATTCAATGTCGAAAACGTTATATTTTCTCGCAATAGCGCAATAATTACCATCACTACACATGATATAGTTCACGCTGAATGCCATAAACGAGTTTTTACATGTTAACGCTATACCCAGAAATAGAACCTTATCAAACCCATTTACTTGAGAGAGAGACCTTATCTTCTGGAAAGAAACACGAAATTTATGTCGAAGAATGCGGCAATCCTGATGGGATTCCAGTTGTTTTTCTGCATGGTGGCCCTGGCTCAGGGTGTCGTCCACAACATCGTCAATATTTCGATCCTGAAAAATATCGTATTGTGTTGTTTGATCAACGTGGCTGCGGACGTTCTAAGCCCAGCGGTGAGCTTGAAAACAATACCACCGCGCATTTAGTCAGTGATATGGAGTATATCCGCACCCAGCTCGGTATAAATACATGGGTGATTTTTGGCGGTTCCTGGGGAGCGACATTGGCGTTGTGTTATGCAAGAGATCACGCTGACAACGTCATACACATGATATTGCGTGGTACATTTCTGGGGCGCCAGCAAGATATTGATTGGGTTTATGCTGCAGGAGGCGCTTCAAAGCTATTTCCGGAAGCATGGCATCGCTTAACGCATATGCTAGATGACGCGGAACAACAAAGACCACTGAAGGCTTACTATACTCGGCTAACCGATCCTGATGAGTCACTGCAATTATCAGCGGCTGCCATTCTTAACAGTTGGGAGGCGACGATTGTGACCATGCGAGATCATGAGTACGAAGCCGATTTAACTGAAGCGCCCGGCCCATTGGCCCACTCACGTATTCAGTTACATTATGCATTGAACCAATGTTTTATCGAAAACCGGCCTATCTTGAGCGAAATTGACTCATTACGTCATATTCCCACCCATATTATTCATGGTCGTTATGATATTGTTTGCCCATTACAGCAATCCTGGGAACTACACCAGGCATGGCCTGAAACAAGCTTAACGGTGTTACCTCTTGCGGGACATGCTGCGGGCGAACCTGCAGTGATCGATGCCTTAGTCAAGGCTACCGATGCGTTCGCGGATGAACTGTAGTGATAGCCTTATTGCAGCGTGTGAAACAGGCTTCGGTTGAAGTCAATAATCAATGTATTGCTGAGATCGATCATGGCCTGCTGGTATTTGTGGGGTTTGAAAAAGACGACTCATCGGCGATGATTGAACGTCTGGTGGAGCGAGTGATCAATTACCGCCTGTTTGCTGATGTGGATGACAAGATGAATCTCTCCGTGAAAGATATTAATGGCGGATTACTGCTTGTCCCGCAATTTACCCTGGCAGCAAACACGCAAAAAGGCCTACGTCCCAGCTTTGCTTCTGCTGCATCGCCTGACATAGGATATCAACTGTTTAATGAGTTTGTTGATGCCGCTAATAAGCAGCATCCTAAAGTTTGTACCGGTCAGTTTGGTGCTGACATGCAGGTTAAACTCATTAACGACGGGCCAGTGACTTTCTGGCTTCAGAGCTAAACTACTGTTACAGGATTTTTTGAATGCGCATTATCAGAAACTTTATTGTCGGGCTGTTATTGGTATTGGTTGGCATTGCCGCCATCATGCTTATCCCATCGCCTCAACCGCCTGCCAGTAAACCATGGGAAGTGACTGTGATGCCTGACAATAATGTCCAAGTATTTGGCATTCATTTAGGTAAAACTGATTATAAAACGGCTCAACAAGCACTCCGTGTGTTTGGCAAAACAGCCATCTTTACAGACCCGGATAATAAAGCCACGGTTGAAGCCTATTTTGATAGTGTGAACTTAGGTGGTTTATCAGCCAAAATGGTGCTGAATCTCGTCGTAGATGAAGACAAAATCGCTGATATGTTGGAGCGAGCATCAGCAGGAAAACTACAACCTAGTGGCGCGCATCAGCATGAATTGGCAGAAGAAGATAAACAGTTTTTATTGTCATCACCTGTTGCAGCGATTACCTATATACCCAGTGTTCGTTTAGATGAAGAAATGATTCAAGAACGCTTTGGTGCGCCTGATAGCATTAATACAGGATTACCAGATGATGAAGGTAACGCAGACATAATTTGGCTTTATCAGAAGCTTAATCTCACGGTTATTTTTAGCAGCAATAATAAGACGCTATTAATTTATCAAACTAAATAAGCGTCTCTTTTTCTGCCAGTTCATAGAAGGCTTCTTCGCTAACAGGCTTACTGAATAAATAGCCTTGTGCACACTGGCAAGTATGCTGTCTGAGATAATTGAGTTGCTCGTTGGTTTCCACACCCTCCGCAACGACTATCAATCCCAGGCTTTCCGTCATTGCCAGAATTGCATTGACGATGGCGGCATCGTCCTTGTCGGTGGTGACATCTCGTATGAAACTGCTATCAATTTTAAGTACATTCAATGGAAACTGTTTCAAATATGACAAGGAAGAATAGCCCGTACCAAAGTCATCAATAGCTAAGCTAATACCCATTTCACTGAGCTCAGATAATGTTAAGGTTGCCAGCTCAGGATCTTCCATTAACATAGTTTCCGTAATTTCCAGCTCTAAATTTTTAGTCGGCATACCTGTCTCCGCAAGAATATAGCGGATACGACTGGCAAGATTGCCGCCTTTAAATTGTCGACCAGATAAGTTAACGGCTAATTTGAAGTCTTCAGCTAGCTTATGCTTAATATTTAAAAAGCACTGACACGCCTGTTTCAGCACCCACTCACCGACAGATTCAATCATGCCAGTATCTTCAAGAATGGGTATAAAATCTGCGGGTGAGACTAAGCCCCACTGTGTACTATTCCAGCGCAATAGCACTTCTGCACCGTTCATTTTTCCAGTATCGAGATCAATTTGTGGCTGTAAATGAATGAAGAATTCTTCTTGCTCGACGGCTCGTCTTAAAGCCGTTTCCATAGCGAGTCTTAATGAGGCTTGTGCGTTCATATCGGCAGAATAGAACTGGAAATTATTTCGCCCCGTTTTTTTTGCGTGATACATGGCGGCATCCGCATTTCTGATCAGCATGTCAACATCACGACCATCGGCTGGATAGAGGCTCACACCAATACTTGGGCTAATATTGATTTCAACACCATCAATAAAATAAGGTTGTGACATGGCATGAATTATTTTTTCAGCCACTTTCCCTACATATTGTGCAGATCGAATATTTTCCAAAATAACAGTAAATTCATCACCGCCTAATCTGGCGACCGTATCACCTTCACGAATCGTCTCTTTAATTCGTTTCGCTACCTCTTTTAAAAGACTGTCACCTGCTTTGTGCCCTAAAGAGTCGTTAATATGTTTAAAGTGATCCAGATCGAGGAAGCAGACAGCAAGTCGGCCAGAGTCACGGTGTGCTTTGTGGATTGCATGCTCAAGCCGATCATTAAAGACATTTCTATTGGGTAAGCCTGTGAGACTATCTATACTCGCCAGATTGGTTAACCTTTCCTCATTTTGGCGCTGTGTTGTTACATCTTCAAATAACCATATCGATCCATTTTGCGGGGCATCAGCTTCAATCGATTTGCCAGCCATAGCGCACCAGAACCTATCTCCATTTTTGCGAACTAATTCCAGCTGAGCTTCATAACTTTCTCCTACTGAGAGATATTGAGACACATGTTCGCCAAATTGTTCGTAGGCGATTTGGCTTGGATAGATAAATCGTGTTTTTTGTCCTTCAATCTCTTCACGACTGTATTGGAATAGTTCTTCAAACTTCTGATTAACTCGTATCACTCTTCTGTCACGAATAAAAGCGATCCCCACCATCGCATTTTCTAAAATGGTGTTCAATTCTGATGTCATCTGATGCAATTGCTGATTCGTTTTCTTCCATTTCGTGATATCCGCTATGACACAGACCCAGACAAAGTCATCACTACCACTGATTATCCTGCTAACGGAAATCCATAATGAGAAAGCCGTACCGTCCATGCGAAGACCTTCATACTCACCACTCGACTCATCATCCAGCTCTAAATCATCAATTGATTCAGGTTTATTTGCTTCAGCAAAAAACTGTAATAAGTGCTGACCAAGAAGATCCTCAATAGCACCACCGAACATGCTGGCACCAGCAGGGTTTATATCAATGATATAGCCTTCTTCATTAAGAGATAGAATGGCTTCTGGGACACTATTTAATACTGCTCTGAGTTGCTGCTTTTTATGCTGCATGGTGACTTTAGCTTTGCTGTAATCAGCAATAAGATTCTGGGTCACCTCAGCAAAGTGATTAAAATCTCTAGCCAGCATAGAGACTTCATTTTGAGTGGATGTCACTGATATTCTTGTCTCAAACCGCCCCTCAGAAAGCGACCGGATAGAGTCTTTGATGAGCACTAAAGGCTGGTTGATCCTATTGAATAAAATATACGCAAATATCATGACAGCACTCATGATAAAGACACTTACGACGATAATTTGCCACCATGAGTAATTGGCCGAAGTAACGTCATCACTGATCTCAGCATAATTTTGTAAATTGATATGTTTTATTAACTGATTGAGTTGCGTTGTTAAGCTCGACATCAGCTTGATAGAAATACTTTGCTCTCTGGCTAACGCTGACTGTGTGGCTGTGCTCTCTTCTTCTATCGCTACCAACCCAGTTTCACCACCCATCAATACCCTGAGTGCTTCCACTTGCCTTTCTATTGCTTGTAACGTTTCAGAGACATACATCAACTCAAAAGTCTGACTTGAGAAAGCATCAATATCCTGTTCGATCTGAGCAAAAACACGATTAAACTGTTTCTTTGATTGAGAAAAATCAGATATATCGCCTGTTCGCAGAAACAACTTATAGTTGAGTAAACGAAGCTCATTGATATGACTTTTAAGAGGATGGGCTAAGTTTAGAAGCGAGACGAGGTTATCATTGCGCAGGCGTTTTTCGAGATCATCCATCAAATTTAGCAATGAGGCAGAAACACGCTCATTGCCAGCCTGCTTGGCTTTGATGTCACTGGTTAATTCAAGATGACGTTTTTTTAACTGGAAAAGCTTGCTATCAAGCACTAGATAATCTTGATATGTTGCTGATAAAGACTCTAATAAGCGGTGAGCCTCCTGCTGCTCATCCAAAGCCTCAGATAACAGCTGCGCATTTTCCTGGAACATGAGTTCAATTGCTGTTCTATCAGCAAATTCAGGTAATGCAGACACATCAGAAACACTAAGAAACTGTTGCTGTCGTTGTGCAAACAGTAAAGCAGCTTGACTAAGCTCACGGCTGTTAGCTTCTATCGGCAGTAGATGCTCAATGAAAATAGACTGTGTCTCGGACATCAAATTATTGGCATAATTCGCCATAATGCCCATAACAATAACAGCCACTAAGGTGATGGCTGCCCACAGTTGGAGCATGTGTTTAATACTCCAGTTTTTAAACATTGAATGAATAACCGTATTGATTGAACATTTAGCCTTCCATAGCCTCAATCTTTACTCTCATCGTTATTTTCGGCTTCAGTCTGTTTTTGTTTTTCTTTGGGTGCTGAAGAAGATGACATATCATCGTCATCCATCAGTACCCGATTGGCAGCACCATCCATATCATCATATTGACCATTTCTGACTGCCCAGAAAAACACAGCAACACCGATAATACCAAGTAGTAACATACCTGGGAGCAAACCATAGATGACTTCCATCACATACTCCAAACTCTTCATTCATGACGACGAGGCGATGAAAAGAAAAAGAAAGACAAACCTGGCACAGTGAAGTTTAACTGGCTTTGTTCTATTTATTTCTTCACAAGTCTTCCGATTCTGGCAGAGTTTCCGATAACCAACAATGAACTAATCGGCATTGTGATGGCGGCAACTAACGGATTAACCCATGCACACATCGCTAATGGCACCATGATAACGTTATAGCTGATAGAAAGCATTATGTTCTGACGAATGATGCGTAAGGTTGTACTGGCCAGCAATTTTGCTTCTGCCACTTTTATCAGCTCTTGATGTGATAAAACGACATCTGCACTCTCAACTGATACATCAGTCCCTGATGCTAATGCAATACCTACATCAGCTTGAATTAATGCAGGGGCATCATTGACACCATCACCGACCATAGCCACGATGTCACCTTGGGCTTGCATTGACTTCACAACGGCAGATTTATCCTGCGGTAATACTTCTGCAAACCGTTGTATATCTGAAAATGACTGGGTTACAGCATTGACCACTTCCAGACGGTCACCACTGAGTACCGTGACCTTGGTACCCATCGACTGTAACAACTGGATCGTCGATAGCGCATCCGGACGTAGCGAATCAGTCAATCCAATAATTCCCTTTATAGCGCCATCTACCGCAACGGAGACACAACTAATCCCTTGTTTCTCGTATTGAGACATTTTTTCAGTCAGAGGCTCAGGGAAGTCGATATCCTGTGAGTTCAACCACTGACGTGTGCCTACCAGTATCAATTTATCGTTTATATAAGCCGTTACTCCCCGCCCGGGTATGGTTGTAAATTTTGTTATCGGAAGAAGTTTCAATGCAGATGAAGCGGCTGTTTCACATATTGCTGTTGCGATAGTATGTTCTGAATTCTGTTCTACAGATGCGGCCAACTGAAGCAGTTCAGATTCGGTTAATTCTGCACATGGTTCAACCATGTGAACATTTAACTGACCTGTTGTTAACGTCCCTGTTTTATCAAACACAAAATGATTGACTGAAGACAGGCGTTCCAATGTTTCTCCTTGCTTCACCAGCACACCACGTTGTGCCCCCACTCCTGTAGCTACCGCAACAGACATTGGGGTGGCCAAGCCAAATGCACATGGACACGTCACCACTAATACTGACACCGCAGCCAGTAGTGCGACCTCAAAGTCAGACTGGAACCAATAAAGAAAGGTTAAAGAAGCCAGCGTTAAGGTGATCAATACAAACCATGGCACAATTCTGTCGGCCAATGTTTGAATTGGTGCTTTGGACGCTTGAGCCTCATCCATCAATGCAACGATTTTTGCTAAAGCGGTATTGCGTAATACCTGTTCAACACGCACCTGAAACGCACCTTCACCATTGATGCTTCCAGCAACGACCTTATCACCGACCTGCTTAACCACAGGAACAGATTCACCAGTCAGCATGGACTCGTCAACCGCACTATCACCGTCAATGATAATTCCATCGACAGGAATACTTTCACCCGGTTTAACCAGTACCGTTTGTCCAATCTGTACTGCACGTATCGGCACAACTTCAGACGTATCATCAACTAAAACTGTTGCAAACTTCGGCTGTAACTCCAGCATTCGCCTGGTGGCCGAAAGCGCTTTCTTTTTCGAGATAGCTTCGAGGTAACGCCCCACCAGAATCACGAATAAGAAGTTCACCACTGTGTCAAAGTAAACATGTCCGGTATCTAACTTGTTAATGGTGGCGTATGTTGAATACAAATAAGTTGTCGTCGCACCGATCGCAATGGGTAGATCCATCGTCAGATAACGCTGTTTCAAACCACTGAGTGCACTACGGATAAAAGGATAGCCTGAATAGAGCAAGGTTGGTGTCGCTATCACAAAACCTATCCAGTGAAACCACTGACGAAACTCACCATCACTTGCGCCGCTGTATAATGCAATGGAAACCCACATCATATTCATCATTGCAAAACCAGCAAAGGCCATTCGATACAGCAAGCCTCTATGGCGCTTAGCTAGCGCTCCTTCAGCTGTTTCAGGATCAAATGGCACAGCAGCGTAGCCTATTTCAGCTAAACGATTTAATGCCGTTGATAGTGGAATAATTGAATTATCCCAGTGCAGTTTCAATCTTCGTGCGGTTAAATTCACTTCAGCATTGAGCACGCCAGGCAAAGCTGAAAGTGCATTTTCAATAAGCCAAACACACGCCGCGCAATGAATACCTTCTACCAATAGATGAATGGTTCTATCATTCTGACTGGTATCCGTAAAATCAGATTGAACTTCATCTAAATCATAGGCTGAGAGATCTCCCAGCATATCAGGTGGTGGCGAGAGTAAATCTGTTTCAGCCGCTTTTGTGTAAAAGCTTTGTAAGCCGGCACCGTATATTGTCTCGCAAACGGTTTGACAGGCATGACAACAAAAGACACGCTCCTCCCCGCCTATTTCTGTTTTGAATTCGTTCGGGTCTTTAACGGGTAGACCGCAATGATAACAAGATATTGCCAAAACTAATCCTGCGTTTCAGATACTGAATATGAATATTTAAGGATTAATTTGAATCCGACGTGTTAGCACATATTTATCGTCACCACGGTGAGCTTCGATGATAATGTCCCAGCTTCCAGGTAAAGCAAAACTGACATCAGTCACAAAACTTCCATGGCCTGATGGGTGCATCTCTGCCGAGAAGTCTTGACGCTTATCGGATGGTCTATAAGCAAAGAACTTAACTGAATCCAGCATCAGGCCAGCTGAGTTCTGTCCGGTAATCACTGCTTCATAGGTTTGGACTTGATTGACTCTAGAGGAAGTTGGCATCAATAAAACGCCTGACCAACCAAGGCTTTTTTCTTTTGCAATTTCTTCTTCAGTTTTGGCGTATGCCTGACCTTTTTCATAAAAGTCTTCAATGACAAGGTTTGGCGGAGATTTAAACGCTAAATAGATAAATACAGCGTTAGCGCTCAGAAAAACCACTAAAAATACTAACATCCCCAGTACCCATGGGTTTTTCATTGCTTGGCTATTTTCTTGGGAAATTTGCATTCTCTTCCTCATCTACTCAGGTGCCATGAACATACTTTCATATGAAGTTGATATGGCTGAATTATTGATTACTTCAGCTTTAAATTCTATAGGCATCAAGCCTTTAGTTACTTTATCATCGGGTACGCGAACCAAGGCTGTTACGGGCACCACTTTACCCGGCTCAACCGTAATTTTATCACTCATTCCATGCAAGGTCGCACCCTCAAGTCCAAGTACATCGTATCGGACTTCTATTGGAGTTTTTGTTTTGTTTAACATTTTTAATGTGTATTTATTCTGAATACCACCATCACTCAGACGAACATATAATGGCTGACGATCATGAATTACTTGGAACTCTGTTGGTGATAATGTAAAAAAGCCATAAATCACTCCAGATAACGCTGTCAGTAAAATTAAGCTATAAATAATGACACGTGGACGTTTATACATCGGTAAAACGTTCTTATCGTGATGTAATTCCTTGTATGACGCATAACGAATCAGACCTCGCGGTTGATTGGTTTTATCCATAATGCTGTCACAAGCATCTATACACATACCGCAAGTGATACAGCCTTCTTGCTGCCCTTTTCTAATATCGATCCCTGTCGGACAGACAGCAACACACACTTTACAGTCGATACAACTGCCTTTAGATTCATCTTCAAGCTGACCCTTTTTCAATTTACCTCGGGGTTCACCACGTTCAGCATCATAGGCAGGCAGAATGGTGTCTTGATCGTACATGACACCTTGAAGACGAGCATATGGACACAGCCAAAAGCAAACTTGCTCGCGCATAAAACCGGCGAAAACGTAGGTAAACACACCAAAAACGGCCATCGATATCCAGACAGGAAGAGGCGCTTGTAGGGTGAAAATATCAGGCCACAATTGATAAGCATCAGTAAACCAGGCAGCAAATGAAATACCTGTTATCAGTGCAATAGCAATCCATAAGGTATGTTTTGTCAGCACCCTAGTCACTTTATCTATAGACCAAGGGGCTTGTTTAAACTTCATGACTTTTTGAGGACTGTCTCCCTCCAGCTTCGTCTCTATAAATGTATAGATATCAGTCCAAACGGTCTGGAAGCAGAAGTAACCGCAAAATACACGGCCAGCGATACTGGTCACGGCAGCGAGTAAAATAGCAAAAAACAGTAAGGTTAACGACAACATCCAGATATCTTGTGGATAGATCGTTAACTGAAAGAAATTAAACTCACGTTCTGGAATATCAAACAAAATTGCCTGTTGACCATTCCAGCGTAAGTATGGTCCCAAGAAAAATATCAGCCAAACAGACATGCCAATCCACTTTCTTAATCTGAAACGCCCTTTAACACGCTTAGCAACGACCTTCTGGTCACCGGTATTAACGTGCCAATCAGACACTTCTTCGTAGATTTGGGTGACATCATCATTGACGTTTGATTGTGTTTGACTCATATCATCTCCGGAAAAAGATTTAGCTCGTGTATTTTAACACACGCCCAATATTATATTAGTATTTACTGATATTAATTCGTTATAAAAAAGCCGACGTTTGTCGGCTTTTTTTCGTTTAAACGAATGTCGGATAAAAATTATTTATCGTCTAAGTTTTTCATGATTCTGTAACCGATAACACCTATCACAACAATGGTCAGTACAACGGATACGATCGCTCCAATAACAACTGCGTCAATATGCATATCTCTTTTCTCCTGAAAAAGACTATCAAAACTCCCAGTCACTCCACTGGGAGTTTTAATATTAATTATTGACCACCACCTAACTGATGGACATAAACAGCTAATTTCTTAATTTCAGTCACAGATAAACGTTCTGTTTCATCACCTTCGTATTCAGGCTCTTCATCCCATTTCTCTGCTTCAATTTTCACTGCAAGCTTCTCATTCCAAGCAGGCATGATAGCAACACGGGTTAAAGGATCAGATGGGTCGTTAACACCGTGCAAAATGGTGTAACGAATTTCTTCTGGATCCCCTGAAAAACGCCAGATTTTGTCGGTTAAGTTTGCTGAGCCAAGTTCATGAATACCTTTTGCATCAGCACCATGACAACCAACACAGCCTTTCGCGTTATACAGTTTCCAGCCTGCTTCAGTCGCTTCTCCGTTAGATAAATTCACAACAAACTTAACTAAGCTATCTACTTCTTCAGGTTTTAGAGTCTTTTGATGAGACATCATCATGCCATGACGTCCTGCTGCTAGAGAAGCGACGATAGTGTTGATATCACCGCCATATAGCCAATCATCATCAGCAAGAATTGGATAACCAGAGTTTGGCGCTGGCACACCACCAGTACCATGACAAGCGGCACAATTATCACCGAATAACACTTTACTTGAACCAACTGCATAGTTACGCATTTCAGTGTCAGCAAGAATTTCTTCAGCTGTCATTGATGCCAGTTTTTCTTCAAACGGTGCTCTAACATCTTGAACCTTAGCTAAATCTTCTTTGTATTCTTTGATTTGAGTCCAGCCCAACAGTCCTTTAGTACTGTCATTAATCAACGGCAGTGATGGATAAAGGATAAAGTAAACCAATACTAACAAACCACTTAAATACAGGGCATTTGTCCACCAGCGTGGTGGTGGGTTTTCTAACTCTCTGATGCCATCCCATTCATGCCCTGTGTCAGGCACTTCATTAGGATTCTTTTTATTATCAGCCATCATTATTTCTCCGAATTTGTATCGTCATCGTCCTGCAGCATGGTGCGGTGAGACTCTATTTTATCTTTGTTTTTTGGATTCAGAACCCAAAAATAGAGCACCACCATCAGTACAAAAATAACTACTGTAAACACCAAGCCAAACCAGTCGGTTGCTGTCATTTCGCTCCAATTAGTATGAAAATACTCTTGAAGTTTACTCACGATATGACCTGCCGGGTTCAAAGTTGACCATTGTTCCCAATACTTGAAGATAAGCCACTAAGGCCTGCATTTCAGTCTTGCCTTCAACTGCTGCTGCCGCATTATTAATTTGCTCATCAGTGTAAGGAACACCCAATACCTTCATAGCACGTAAGCGTTTTTCAATCCCAGGACCATCGATAGTGGCATCATCAAGCCATGGATAGCTTGGCATGACAGATTCAGGAACGACTGAACGTGGATCACGAAGATGCTGAATCTGCCATGCATCGGAGTATTTACCACCAACACGAGCAAGATCAGGTCCAGTACGTTTTGATCCCCATTGGAATGGATGGTCGTATTTTGATTCAACAGCCAGAGAATAATGACCATAACGGTCTTTTTCATCACGGAAAGGACGAATCATTTGCGAATGACACAGATAACAACCTTCACGTTGATAAATATCACGACCCGCTAATTCAAGTGCAGAATATGGACGAACTGTTTTCAATTCTTCATAGTCAGGATGCACTTGATCTTCAAAGGTTGTTTTGAGATAGAATAAAGGCACGATTTCTACGATACCACCCACTGAGACCACAAGTGCTGTTGCTAATACAAGGGCCCAGATATTTTTTTCCAGTTTCTCTTGGAAGGTAACTGGTTTATTAGAATTATGATCAGACATTCCAGTCTCCTTAAATGTTAGCAGCAGTAGCCATTGCAGCCGAAGGCTTAGCAATTGCTCGACGAATAGTCACTGTGACATTGAATAACATGATACAGGCACCTGAGAAGAAGATAAGACCGCCAACGGCGCGCATCGCATAGTAAGGATGCATTTGAGCCACAGACTCAACAAAGGTGTAGGCCAAGTTACCGTAGTCATCATATGCACGCCACATCAGACCTTGCATGATGCCTGATACCCACATGGCTGTGATGTAAACCGCTGTACCAATCGTAGCCATCCAGAAGTGCAGGTTGACCAAACGAATTGAGTACATAGTCGTTCCCCACATACGTTCTACCATGTGATACAGCGCACCAATAGATACCATCGCGACCCAACCTAATGCGCCCGAGTGAACGTGACCAATAGTCCAGTCAGTGTAGTGTGACAATGCGTTTACTGTTTTTGCGGCCATAACAGGGCCTTCAAATGTTGACATCGCATAGAATGCTAAAGAGACAATCAAGAAACGTAAGATATAGTCAGTACGTAGTTTGTCCCAGGCACCACTTAATGTGAACATACCGTTGATTGCACCACCCCATGAAGGAATGATCATCGCCAATGAAATAGCTGCACCCAATGATCCAGTCCAGTCAGGTAAAGCAGTATATTGAAGATGGTGAGCCCCTAACCAAACGTAACCGAAAACTAAGGCCCAGAAATGGATAACAGATAAACGGTATGAATAAACAGGACGATTCGCTTGCTTAGGTACAAAGTAATACATGATCCCCAAGAAGCCAGCAGTCAGGAAGAAACCTACCGCATTGTGTCCCCACCACCATTGAATCATCGCATCTTGCACACCAGCAAACAGTGAATAAGATTTAAACAACTCAACAGGGATAGCCAAACTGTTCACAACGTGGAGGTAGGTAATCATGACCATCATCGCAATAAAGAACCAGTTTGCTACATAGATATGCGAAACTTTGCGAATTGAAATCGTCATGATGAAGTTAAATGTGTAGGCCAGCCAGACTACAGCAATCAAAATATCAATTGGCCATTCTAATTCAGCATATTCTTTAGATTGAGTATAACCAAGAGGTAAGGTAATGACAGCGCTGAGAATAACGAGATTCCAGCCCCAGAATGTAAACCAGGCTAATTTATTGCTCCATAACGGTGTACGGCAGGTGCGTTGCACAATATAGAACGCTGTAGCCATTAATGTAGAACCACCAAAAGCAAAAATAACCGCATTAGTATGTAAAGGACGTAAACGACCAAAACTGATATATGGGTTATCAAAATTCAGGACTGGCCAAGCCAGTTCTGAGGCGATATAAACACCGATACCGGTGCCAACGACCAAGTATACGCATGCCATATAGGCAAACCACTTGACCACTTGATAGTTATATTGTTGTTCCGCTTGCATAGCGACCACACCTTCTCTCTTTGGAAAACTCTCTCTCAATTTTGTTGTCAATCACTCAACAAAATTAGGACCCTTTTCTACGTGCCTCAATGAACATCGAAAGCAGTTAGAATTTTACATCAATCAGCTGATTTGCTTCACACCAAAACATTGATCTAGATCAAACGTAGTGTGATAAAGCACATTGTGCTGTGAAATGCCTCACCCGCACGTAACAGGGAATTTTCCTAAGATCAAAATCTCTGGTCAAGTTAATCAGTCTTAACGCCCATAACCAAGCATGATTTTGTATTAAAAAAACAATTAGTTATGTACTTCCATCAAAAAAAAAGAAATATCGGTGACGTCAAGATGAGGGGGGATTGCGGCTTATTATTTTATGTGTGGCTTCAAGGACTAACAATGAGTATTACAGAACGTTCTTCTATCAATAGTAAATTGTATGTATGACAGGCAGAAGATCGTGACATAAACTCAGTACCAATACCTTGTTTATTAAAATATTCGGCCATTTGTAATAACGGAAAAGAGAGGCTGGCATCCGAGGTAAATATAATGACTTCCGGAGCCAGCTCTTTAAGTGCAGACAGAGTGTCTGCTGATAAGTTTTTGATATCACTGACGTCTATATTTTCTAATATTTGGTTTGGCGTCAGTACAAACGCTGCGTCGTATGACGTCAATGTCTGTGTGTTTTTATGTCGAACAGTCACTGACTGTTCTGTATATGAGTGGATTTGGTTATATTCGTGAACCGCTTCCTGACTCAGTTTCATCTGTGTTACTGATATCCTGCCGCGTCGTTAACACGGTCACGCAACTCTTTACCAGGTTTGAAATGCGGCACGTATTTCTCATCCAGCTGAACTGATTCACCGCTTTTTGGATTACGTCCGACACGTGGTGGTCGATGATGTAAGGTAAAACTACCAAACCCGCGAATTTCAATTCTATCTCCTTGTGACAAACTATCACTCATCTGTTCTAAGATGAGTTTAACTGCAAGCTCAACGTCACGATAATTCAATAGAGATTGTTTTTCAGATAAAACTTCAATCAAATCTGATTTGGTCATGTCTTTAAAATTCCTGGAATAATGCGCTAAACACCAATATGAAGTATTGGTTTTAATCTTCTGAATCTATTAGAGAAAAACCCCTGAAAATTCAGGGGTTCATCTTTAATATGAAAAACGATTAGCTGTCTTTCTGATCCATTTGTTCTTTCAGCAAATCACCCAGTGTTGTGTTGCCTGCAGAAACATTACTGTACTCTTTCACAGCTTCAGATTCTTCTTGATCATCTTTCGCTTTGATAGACAGAGTTAAGGTGCGGTCTTTACGTGACATACCAGTAAATTTCGCTTCGACGTCATCACCTACAGCCAGAATTTTGCTTGCGTCTTCAACACGTTCACGAGCGATATCCGCAGCACGAACATAACCTTCAACGCCTTCAGCTAATTCAATAGTTGCACCACGAGCATCAACAGCAGTCACTTTACCGTTAACAATACTTCCACGTGGGTTTTCAGCTAAATAAGCTGAGAACGGATCGTCTTGTAATTGTTTAATACCTAAAGAGATACGCTCACGTTCTGGATCGATTGCTAAAACAACAGCTTCAACATCATCACCTTTCTTGAAGTCACGAATTAATTCTTCGTTGTCTTCTTCCCAAGAGATATCAGACAAGTGAATCAAGCCATCGATACCACCGTCTAAACCGATGAAGATACCGAAATCAGTGATTGACTTGATAGCGCCACTGACTTTGTCACCCTTGTTATGAGTCATTGCAAACTCTTCCCAAGGATTTGTCTGGCATTGTTTGATACCCAGTGAAATACGGCGACGTTCTGCATCAATATCCAGAACCATTACTTCAACTTCATCACCTAATTGAACCAGTTTAGATGGGTGAACGTTTTTGTTAGTCCAGTCCATTTCAGACATGTGAACTAAACCTTCAACGCCATCTTCGATTTCAACGAAGCAACCGTAGTCAGCAATGTTAGTGACTTTACCGTGAATACGTGTGCTGTTTGGATAACGGCGAGCGATATCTTTCCAAGGATCATCACCCATTTGTTTCAGACCCAGAGAAACACGTTCACGTTCTTTATCAAATTTCAGTACTTGAACTTCGATTTCGTCACCGATAGCAACAACTTCAGATGGATGTTTAACACGTTTCCATGCCATATCAGTGATATGTAACAGACCATCGATGCCGCCCAGATCAACGAACGCACCGTAGTCAGTCAGGTTCTTAACAATACCTTTAACCACTTTGCCTTCTTCCAGCGTTTCTAGTAACGCTTCGCGTTCTGCACTGTTTTCTTCTTCCATAATCGCACGACGTGAAACAACAATGTTGTTACGTGGACGATCAAGTTTAATCAGTTTGAATTCGAGTTCTTTATTTTCCAAGTGAGTCGTATCACGGATTGGACGAACATCAACCAAAGAACCAGGAAGGAATGCACGGATATTTTCCAGATCGACGGTGAAACCACCTTTGACCTTACCAGAAATGATACCCATAACGGTTTCACCCGCTTCAAACGCGTGTTCCAATTTAGTCCATGCTTCGGCAGCTTTCGCTTTATCACGTGACAATTGTGTCGCACCAAAACCATCTTCCAATGATTCCAGAGATACATCGACTAAGTCACCAACAGAAACCGTTACTTCACCATTTTCGTTCAAAAATTCTGAAACTGGGATAGCGCCTTCTGATTTCAGACCGGCATTGACCATAACAACATCAGGACCGACATTGACTACCGTACCGGTAACAATTTTGCCTGGTTGCATTGGAGTTGAATTTAGACTCTCTTCAAAGAGATCAGCAAAGCTTTCGCTCATTGTTAAATATCCTTGACCCTGTTGAGGAAACAAGATCACCTAATTAATCACTCGCTGATGCGAGATCGTTAAACATCCCATTCGACAAGAATCGAACAGGCACCAAAAATTTAAATTGCACAATAACTGCGCACTTTTTCGTATACTGCAGAAATACCTAATTCGGTAGAATCCAGTATCAAAGCATCCTTAGCAGGTAATAACGGCGCGACTTTGCGTTCACTATCGCGTTTGTCACGCTCAGAGATTTCTGCAATCAGATCGGAAAGGTTACTCTCAATTCCTTTCTCTTTCAACTGCTTATGACGTCTTAACGCCCTTTCTTCTGCACTTGCCGTTAGAAACACTTTAAATTGTGCGTCAGGGAAGACCACAGTACCCATATCACGACCATCTGTGACCAGACCTGGAGCTTGGGCAAAATCACGTTGGCGTTGTAATAAAGCCGCTCTGACAGATGGGATAACGGCCACTTTCGATGCGGCATTACCCGCTTTTTCTGTTCGAATTTGTTGACTGACTTCTTGCCCTTCTAAAAGTACTTTTAGTCCATTTTCATCAAGTTCAAACTGAAGATCTAAGTGTTGCGCTAACTTCACAAGGGCGCCTTCGTCAGAAGCTGGAATCTGGTGTTTTAAACTAGCAAATGCCAATACCCGATATATCGCACCACTATCTAGATAATGCCAACCTAATTCTCTGGCCATCATTTGAGCAATGGTGCCCTTACCAGAACCACTCGGTCCATCAATGGTTAAAATAGGCATATCAGTCATCAATTTCTTCAACCTGCAGGCCGACTTTATTCGCTAACTCGACAAAGCCCGGAAATGAGGTAACCACATTGGCACAATCATTAATCTGAATAGAGCCGCCCGCTTGCAGCCCTGCAATAGCAAACGACATAGCAATTCGATGATCACTATGACTATCCACTTCACCACTACCAATGACACCACCATTGATAACAATGCCGTCAGCTGTGGGTTGTGCATCAATACCCAAAGTTGTTAGGCCATCAGCCATAACTTGTATACGATCGCTCTCTTTTACTCTTAACTCTTCAGCACCGGTGAGGACTGTCTGCCCCTCAGCACAGGCAGCTGCAATAAATAAAGCAGGAAACTCATCAATGGCTAAAGGCACTTGATCTTCAGGAATTTGAATGCCTTTTAGTGGCGCATATTGAATACGAATATCTGCTACAGGTTCACCACCAGTGACTTTTTCATTACTGAGCGTAATGTTGGCCCCCATCTCACGTAAGATATTGATAACACCGATCCGAGTAGGATTAACCCCGACATGCTCCAGGGTAATATCTGACTCTGGAGCGATGGCAGCCGCTACCATAAAAAAGGTGGCTGACGAGATATCTGCGGGTACATCTATTTTTGTTGCTTGTAACTTACCACCACCGACAACTGAAACTGTGCTGCCTTGCTTCTCAACCTGATAGCCCATACCTTGCAACATTCTTTCTGTATGGTCACGTGTTGGTGCAGGTTCTGTTACTGAAGTTTTACCTTCAGCATACAAGCCAGCGAGAAGTAAACACGATTTCACCTGCGCACTGGCCATGGGTAAATCATAGTCGATGCCTTTCAAATGACTGGTCTTATGCAAAGTCAAAGGCGGCTTACCTTCAGTGGTATCGATATTGGCTCCCATTAGAGCAAGCGGATCCGTCACACGCTTCATCGGTCTGGATGACAATGATTTATCTCCCGTCATCGTGACATCAAAGCCTTGACCAGCCAATAGACCTGAGAGCAAACGCATGGATGTGCCACTGTTGCCGAGGTTTAATGCTGTTTCTGGTACTTTGAGGCCGTGCATGCCCACACCATGAATAGTCACGTTACCTTTCTCTGGACCGATAATATCGACGCCCATACCACGGAAAGCGGCCAGTGTTGCCAGTGCATCTTCACCTTCTAAAAATCCGGTAACTTCAGTGATGCCCTCAGCAATGGAACCAAGCATAATCGAGCGATGAGAAATCGACTTATCACCAGGTACTCTTACCTGACCTGTGATCTTACCGCCAGGGTGCACAATATATCGTTTATTAGTTTCACTAGACACGTCAGTTGGTTCCACGTTTATACTTCACTATTATCGATCAAATCAGGATCGGCAAAACGGCTATCTCGCGCTTTCTTTGCCCGTTCGAACACCTCAACCAGATACTCACCTTCATCCTCTTTAATCGCTTGTTCGATTTTATTGATCCCTTGATGAAACTCATCAAGTAAATCCAGAATAGCTTGTTTGTTACCTAAACAAATATCTCGCCACATCACTGCATCGCTTGATGCAATTCGGGAAAAATCACGAAAACCACCGGCGGCATAACGCAAGACTTCATCACAATCATCACGTTGAGCAAGCATCCCCACCAAATTGAAGGCAAGCACATGAGGTAAGTGGCTTGTAGCCGCTAACACGGTGTCATGATGCTCAACATTCATTTCAAAGACTTCTGCCCCTGTTAGTTGCCACATCATTTTAATTTTTGCTGTTGCTGCTGAGTCTGTTTCACTGACAGGTGTCAGGACAATACGGTGATTTTCATACAAAGTAGCAAATGCAGCCGCTGGTCCGCTTTTTTCTGTACCAGCAATCGGGTGACCGGGAACGAATTGTTTGAATTTATCGCCCAAAGCCTCTCGCGCTGATGAGACGACTTGTGCTTTGGCACTACCACCATCAGTAATGATGGCTTCAGGTCTGATATGCTCACTCATCTCTGCAAAGACAGATGCCATAGCGCCCATAGGCACGGCAACAAAGACCACATCGGCATCGACAACAGCCTCAGCAATCGAGTCTGCAGCCTTATCTATAATACCTAGAGAGAGCGCCTCTTGTCGGGCTTCATCACTACGTGAATAACCGACAACTTCATTAACGGCCCCTTTTGATTTCAAGGATAAAGCGAGAGAACCACCGATCAGCCCAACGCCTATGACAGCAAGTCGATTAATCATTAACCACGACCTAGAATAGTGGATAACGCATCAAGAAAACGTTGATTTTCTTCGGCTAAGCCAATGCTCACACGCAGGTGCTGTGGTAAGCCATAGTTAGCCACAGGCCGAACGATGACACCTTCGTATAGCAGCTCATCGTAAACTTCAAACGCATTAGTATGAACATTGACTGTAATGAAATTGGCTCGGGAAGGAATGTATTGCAGACCCATTTTTTCAAAGCCAGCAATAAGCTGTTTCATACCCGCTTCATTCACATCACGACTTTGTTGGAGATAAGCTTCATCACCTAGAGCAGCCACTGCCGCTGCTTGAGCTAAATGGCTAACATTAAAAGGCTGTCTGACACGATTGATAAGATCGGCAACTTCGGGGTGTGATAAGGAATAGCCCACGCGTAAACCTGCTAGTCCATATGCTTTAGAAAATGTTCGAGTAATGATAAGGTTATGAAAATCCTGAAGCCAAGGCACTGAATTCTCTTCCATATTCAGATACTCGACATAAGCTTCGTCCAGTACAACCAGCACTTTTTCCGGCACTCTCTCTAGAAATAATTTAATTTTTTCAGGCTCTAACCACGTGCCAGTAGGATTGTTAGGGTTGGCGATAAAAATAATTTTGGTACGCGGACTAATGGCTTTATGAATGGCGTCCAGATCATAACCATAATCTTTCGCTGGCGTTACCACAGCTGTCGCGCCAATAACCTGAGTAACAATAGCGTAGACAGCAAAGGCATGCTCTGAAAATATAATTTCATCACCAGCACCTGCAAAAGCACGCGCAATCAACTCTAAAACATCGTTAGAACCATTCCCTAGGGTGATTTGCTCAGGTGCCACTTGATGTTTTTCAGCTAATACCAGCTTTAATGCGTAACCATTACCATCCGGGTAGCGGGCCATATCTTTCGCAGCCATCGCTACCGCTGCCACAGCCGCTTTAGGAGGGCCGAGCGGGTTTTCATTTGAGGCTAATTTAATGACATTACGGACACCATATTGACGCTGTAACTCTTCAATCGGTTTGCCCGGAATATAGGGTTGCAGATGCGCTACCCCACTTACTGCAAGATCACAAAAACTCATTTCTGCTCCGTTTTATTTCTGAAGCTATCGAGAATTAACAAAATAGCGCCTACACAAATCGCCGAATCAGCCACATTGAATGCAGGCCAGTGATATGTGCCATAGTAGACATCAATAAAATCAATAACATAACCATGAACAACACGGTCAATCACATTACCTAAAGCCCCACCCAGGATTAAAGCAAGAGAGATAGCTTCCAGTTTTGCATCTGTTTTCAGGCGTTTCAGCCAAACCAGCAAAACAATACTAACGACGACAGCTAAGCCAGTGAAAAACCATCGCTGCCAACCGCTCTCGCTGGCTAAAAAGCTGAATGCAGCGCCGTGGTTATAAGCCAATGTAATATTGAAGAAGGGCAATACAGCAATAGACTGATAAAGCTCCAATGCGCTGTTTGCCCACCACTTGCTGAGTTGATCGAACACAATCACCAAAGCAGAAAGATTCAACCATTTCAGCATAATTTCTAGGCGAACTGTCTTTGTTCACCATCTCCTTCGATATTATCAATACAACGACTACATAGCTCAGGATGGTCAGCATTTTCCCCAACAGAATCCACCTGATGCCAGCAACGTTCACAACGTTTGTTTTCAGACGCTTTAATAGCCACCAAAATCCCAGGCATGCTCGTCGAGACTGCTTGCTCGGCTGCTTTATCATCTAAACGGTGAAGACTGACTTTGGATGTAATCAATACAAACTTTAATTCATCCTCTAGCTTGCTCAATAACGCCATAAGACTGTCATCAACGAACAAAGTAATTTCAGCCGTTAGACCACCTTTGATATTACCGGCGTTACGCTGGTTCTCAAGCTCTTTGGCGACGACTTCTCTGACATTGAATACTTGATTCCAAAATGGCAGATCAAACGCTGTTTCCTTATCTAATGGTGCTAATGCATCACTCCAAAGATTAAGTAATACAGACTCATTATGCTCACCAGGCAGATATCCCCATAATTCATCGGCTGTAAAACTTAAAATCGGGGCGATCCAGCGAACCATCGCTTCCAGGATAAGATACATAGCTGTTTGAGATGAGCGTCGACCTAAGCTATCGGTCTGCATGGTGTACTGGCGATCTTTAGTAATATCCAGATACAAACTACCCATCTCATTCGCACAGAAATTATGAAGCTTTTGATAAATCACATGGAACTGATAGCTCTCATAAGCAGCAAGAATGTCTTGTTGTAAATGATATGCACGATCTAATGCCCATCTATCTAATGGTAGTAAATCATTCACGGCCACCATATTTGTTGCGGGGTCAAAATCATCAAGGTTCGATAATAAGTAGCGAGCGGTATTACGAATACGGCGATATGAGTCAGCTGTGCGTTTCAGTATTTCATCTGATACGGTCATTTCACCACTGTAATCAGCTGAAGCGACCCACAGACGAATAATATCCGCACCGAGATTGTTCATCACTTTCTGTGGAGAAACCGTATTCCCCAGTGATTTAGACATTTTTTTACCATTAGCATCGACAGTGAAGCCATGGGTTAATGCCGCTTTGTAAGGCGCTCCACCGGTTGTTGCCACTGAGGTCAACAATGAAGATTGGAACCAACCACGATGTTGATCGCTGCCTTCCAGGTATAAATCAGCAGGACGGTTTAGGTAATCACGGCGAGCTAAAACACATGCATGAGACACACCGGAATCAAACCAGACATCCAAAGTATCACTGACCTTTTCATAGTCAGCAGCTTCCGCCCCCAGTAATGCTTCTGGCTCCAAATCAAACCAGGCATCAATCCCCTCTTGCTCTACTTTTTGAGCAACGGTTTCCATCAGCTGTTCAGTATCAGGATGTAATTCCCCTGTTTGCTGATGTACAAATAATGGAATAGGCACACCCCAAGTGCGCTGACGAGAAATACACCAATCCGGGCGACCTTCCACCATATTTTCAATACGTTTTTGGCCCCAAGCTGGCATCCAATCGGTATTAGCAATCGCTTTCATAGCGGCTTGTCGTAAACCATTCTGGTCCATACTGACAAACCACTGTGGCGTGGCCCGGAAAATAATCGGTGTTTTGTGACGCCAGCAGTGCGGATAGCTATGCTGAATGTCGATATGTGCTAACAAAGCACCTTTCTCTTTTAAAAGAGCAATAACTTCTGGATTAGCTTTAAATACAGATTGGCCTGCAAAAATTGGCGTGTCAGGTAAAAACACACCATTGCCGCCAACAGGGTTATCAACTTTTAAGTTGTATTTCTGACCAACAACAAAGTCATCCTGACCATGGCCTGGTGCAGTATGCACAGCACCTGTACCTGCATCCGCAGTGACATGCTCACCCAAAATCACTGGCACCTGGCGATCGTAGAATGGATGCTGTAACTGCAAACCTTCCAGTTGTTCACCTTTAAAACGTGTGACAACTTCAGCTTCAATTTCATAACGTTGAAGTGCAGCTTCGTACAAAGACTCAGCCAGTACTAATTGCTCACCTTCGGCTTGCAAAAGTACGTAAGTAAACTCAGGGTTAACAGACACAGCTTGGTTAGCAGGCAACGTCCAAGGTGTAGTCGTCCAGATAGGCAAGCTGACCTTACCCTGTCCTGACTCCCCAACGGCTTGCTCGAAAGCGGCCTGGTCAATGAACTGAAAGCGTACATCGATTGCTGGCGATGTTTTATCTTCGTATTCGACTTCTGCTTCAGCTAACGCCGAACCGCAATCCACACACCAGTGAACAGGTTTCACCCCTTTATGCAGGTGACCTTGTTTGATGATTTCACCCAGAGTACGAATAATGTCAGCTTCAAAGCTGTAATCCATAGTGAGATATGGGTTATCCCATTCACCCAAGACGCCTAAACGTTTAAAGTCTTCACGCTGACCATCAACCTGTTTCGCCGCGTAGTCACGGCATGCTTGACGGAATTCTTTTGCGGTGACTTTGACACCGGGTTTACCCACTTTCTTCTCGACATTCAGCTCGATAGGTAAGCCATGACAATCCCAGCCTGGAACATAAGGCGCGTCAAAACCACTCAGCGTTTTCGACTTGATAATAATATCTTTCAGAATCTTGTTTACCGCATGCCCGATATGAATATCACCGTTTGCGTAAGGAGGACCATCATGCAATATGAACTGTGGTCTACCTTTAGCTTGCTCACGAATTTTTTCGTAAAGGTTCATTGTTTGCCAATGTTCCAGCATTTGTGGTTCACGATTAGGCAAACCAGCTTTCATTGGAAATTTGGTCGCAGGTAAATTTAGCGTTTGTTTGTAGTCAGCCACAAGATTCTCGTAGAGTAGGAAAACTAAAAGCGGAGATTATACGGATTTTTATTGCCGACCTAAATCATTGAAAGCACTTTTATTTACACTCAGTGCTTATGCAAACAAGATTATTTGCAGTAGAATGCCGCTTTTAACCCATCACAATTGAGCTGACGCTTTATGTCCATATCAGAAAAGGTGATCATCCGCGGGATTACTCTGGACGGAGGAAAGTTTCGTCCAAGTGATTGGGCTGAACGCTTATGCGGAGCAGTTGCCTCGTATGGCCCTGGGCGCCGCATCATCTTTCACCCTAATGTCAGGCTAGCGACACTTGACGGAATCAAATGTGTCGTCGTGGATGCATCATTGGAAAGTACAGATGAAATGCTGTTCGAGTTTTTGATGGATTTTGCTAAAGACAATAAGCTGCAGATTGATCGCACAACCAATTTTCCACCTGAGCCAAATTAGATTTCCTGTTCGGCATCCGGCCAGTTCTGGATATAATTTTTTAACAGCTTATTCTCGAACTTCGCTTTTTTCAGCAACTCTTCCACAATATCAGTGATAGATAACATCCCTTCCAGTTTGCCTTTGTATACCACTGGCAAGTGACGAATATTATGCTCCACCATTTTATTCATGACTTCTTCAAGCGTATTATCCGGCTCGCAGGTATAGGGATTTGGGGTCATAGCATCACTCACCAACATCTGACTCCATTGTTCTGAATGAGTGTCCAGTATTTTAAGAATGTCTCGCTCAGATAAAATGCCCACCATCGCACCTGTTGGCTCAGTGATGATTAAGGAACCGATTCGGTGCTCCATTAACATCGCCACCGCTTTATTCAAGCTATCTGTTGGCGATAAGCCAATGACAGGTTTACCTTTATTTTTGGTAATCGATCTGACTTTCATGGTCCTGCCCCTCTTCTCTGAAGTGCTCAGGACTATTCTGCTTGAGTCAGTAAGTGTTTGGCAACAAATAAGAAAAAAGGGTGGCACGATAAGTCATGCCACCCGTTGAAAACTACCAGTTGTAGGTCGCTGAAGCTATTACGCGACGGCCATCACCAAAGTAGCAGACTAAGTCATTACACGTTGTTGTGTATTCGCGATCAAATAAGTTACTGACATTCAGCGCCAGTCTGACATCATCGAAGTCATAACGAATACTGGCATCAGTTAATGTGTAACCACCAGTTTCAATATCCACCGTAGATGTGCTCAAACTATCCGTACCTATATACGTACTCTCCCCTACATAACGAACACCAGCGCCCATTCCTAAACCTTTCAATACACCCGTTGTTTGTGTGTAATCCAACCATAAACTTGCTGTTTGTCGAGGCTGATTTGGAATAAGGCTATCTTTTTCCCAGCTATTGGGGCTCTCAGTAATTCGGGCATCGACATAGCTATATGCGGCTGAGAGTTTTAGTTGTTCTGACAGTTCTAAGCCAGCTTCAATCTCAACCCCTGTCGAATTAACCTCACCTACCTGACGAGACACACCATTAGAATTGAATGCATCATATTCTGTAATCACATAATCATCTTTGGTCAAATCAAATACGGCAAGACTAATAAAACCATCCATATTTCGAGGTTCATACTTCACGCCCACTTCATACTGCTTGGCTTTTTCTGGGTCAAATAACTTGCCATTCACATCTGTGCTTGTTACTAAATTAAATGATTCGCTGTAGCTAACATAAGGTGAAAGACCATTATCAAACTTATAAACCAGACCAACCCGTCCTGAAAAATCTTCCGCAGACTTATCAGCATCAACATCAGTACTATTGGTGAAATTCACATCAACATCATTCTTCACCCAGTCATAACGTCCACCAATCAATAAACGCCAATTTTCATAAGCGAGTTGATCTTGAATATAAATCCCCGTTTGACGTGAATAAATATCCCTATCACGGCTCAGAGATAGACTACCGACTGGCGAGCCATACTCAGGGTTGATATAACTTATTGTTGAAGCAGTTCCAGTGTAATTTTCTTCATCAGCTTGGGAGTAACGCCAATCCAAACCAATAAGAACATCATGCGAAATCGAACCAGTATTGAAGTGTGACAATAGTTGATTATCGACAGCTAAAGCATGAAGATCCTCATGTATTCGTGAGGCACTTCTACCGAGCGTACCAGCTACCAAATTAGTACCAGGAAGTGCTGAATTTAATGTTCTGTAATCAAGTTCTACTTCATCGTAACGAAGATTTTGCTTGAAAGACCAGGTGTCATTAAACGCATGTGAAAACTCGTACCCAACTGATCGATAATCACGGTCAAATTTATTAAAATCTTCCTCACCATCAAAAAAGCCGAATTCACGATCAAATACTTCTGCACCTCCAAAATTACGACTAAAGTAATTCAAAACATTGGAAGTAAAATGCGTATTAAAGCTATAGGTTTGCTCATCGTGCTGCTCAACAGCCAATACGGTTAGTTGTGTGTCATCACTGATATTCCAGGTTAATGAAGGTGCCACCATCTTGCGTTTGGCATCGTTATAATCGACTTCAGAATTAGCATCATTTCCGACAAAGGCCAGTCGATAAAGAAGCTTACCTTCATCATCAACCTTGCCACTAAAATCCCCCGCTAACTCAAAAAAGTCATCGCTGCCGGCTGATAGACGTAACTCTCGTAAGGTGTCTTCTGTAGGTCGCTTGCTAACTAAGTTAACCAAACCACCCGGTTGCGCTTGCCCATAAGTGACAGAACTCGGGCCACGAATGACTTCAACCCGCTCCAGTGCGTAGCTATCTGCTCTCGGTAAGCCATAGGTACTCGTTGGTATTAAAAGACCATCACGATATACCTGCGATTTAGCATCAAACCCACGCAAGCTAAACCAGTCGTAACGCGTGTCATAACCAAATGGCACACTCAAGCTTGGCGTATATTGCAAGGCTTGTGTCACGGTTTTCACACCGCGATTAACTAACTGCTTCTGTGTGACCACCGAGATGGACTGTGGGGTATCAAAAATGGATGCATTCGTTTTTGTCGCACTAGCGCTCCTCTCCGCATTGTAACTTTCTATCGGGTCATACGCTGAAAATGAAGTTTGCTGTCCAGTGACAGTCACGACGGGTAAATCGGCTGATTTATCATTGCTTTTAGTCAGCCGATAACTGGTTTCTGATTGTTGAACGACGGACAAAGGCGTACCTCGCAATAAGGTTTGCAGTCCTTCATTAATCGGATATTTACCTTTCAGTCCTGAGGTTTTATAAGCTGCCGTGAGCTCAGGTGAAAAGCTGAGTAATATGCCAGCTTGTCGTCCAAACTGATTCAGAGCCGTGGCCAAATCACCTGCCGAAACATTAAAGCTTATTTTTTTATCACTCTGCGCCGAAGTCTGTTCTGCAGCCAGCACAGGTGTGGTGGATAAAAGGGTCACGCCAGCTGTAGCGAGCAAAGCAGTGGTTAGCGTCATTGCGCTTAATAAAGCGGGTTTATTGAACATGAGAGTCCTCACTTTCCATTAACAAATAGGTGTCTATTTGTTGTGTCACGTGAGAATGAAAAACAGACCAAAAAATTTAAATTTTCTGCTGTGGTTTGAGTGTAATCCAATAGCGTGTTCTATACACCAACTCAAGCTGAAGTGTTGCCGCTAAAGCTTTTAGAACTTGATCTATATTATTTAGAGGGTAAGTACCAGACACTCGATGGTCTGCTATGGAAGGGTCACAGCGTAGCCAGCCATGATGATAATTTTGTAGCTGAGCCACTATCTCAGCTAGAGGCATGTTATCAGCCACTAGCATATATTGTTGCCAAGCCAGCATGCTTTCCTGTGCGGACATAACGCTTCCCAGCTCAATGGCATTAAAGCTGATCTGTTGCCCAGCCTTCACTCTTAACAGTGGCAGATGGTTTCCCCGGATAAAATCGACAGCACCTTCATAAACAGCCAACAATGCCGTGTTGTCTCGCTGCCTGACATAAAAACGCGTGCCTACTGGCTTGAGATCAGCCCAGTCCGTTTTCAATAAAAAAGGTCTGGTATCTTTCGCGGTGGTGATCATAATGTCACCGCTGATTAACGTCAGGTGTCGTTGGTTTTCTGAATACGCAATAGAAAAGGCACTATTGGCATTCATGTCCACTTGGGTGCCATCTGAGAGTGTCAACGAACGGGTTTCACCAATTCCAGTCCGGTAATCAGCCAGTAACGGGAGTAAGAAAGTCTCATTCTTAAAATAAACCCAGCTGCCACCACTCATAACCGCTATGCCGACCAGCGAGCGTAAGACATGTCGCCGACTTTTATCTGTTTTGAACAGCGTTTTTTCCGTAATAGCGCGTGATAATGGCGTAGGTAAGGTATTAAGTCCATGATTGACTTGTTCAATTCTTGACCAAGCTAACTGATGCTGAGGATCGGCTGCCAACCACGACTGCCATTGCTGATACAAGAGCTTGTCATCCGTCTGTTCGGATAACGCCAGATACCACTCAATAGCCTCTAATCCGATTTTTTGTTCAAGCTGTATTGCGTCTGACATGGATTATTTGACGGTGATTGCAAAATAACATTGTGCTGCTGCGCGAGTTAAGTAGCGCTTAACAGTGGACACCGACACCGTTAATTTTTCAGCTATTTCCTGTTGCTTCATACCATCCAATTGCGCATAGAGGAAAGCGCGCTTTACATCCAATGGTAAGCCCTGCAAGCGCCGGTTTATATCCACTATGGTTTCGACAATGATGGCGCGTTCTTCTTCTGAAGGCTGGAGACTTTCAGGTATATCGGTAATGGCTTCCAGGTACGCTTTTTCTACTTGTTGACGTCGCCAGTGATTAGCCACACTTCGCTTTGCCAATGTTGTTAAAAAAGCACGTGGCTCTGTGAGTACGAGTTGCTCTTCACGCGCCAGTAATGTGACAAAGATATCGTGGGAAATGTCTGCTGCAGACTCGGTAGATTCCACTTTGCCGCGTAACCAACGAAACAGCCAAGTATGATGCTGACGATAGAGATTAGATATCGTTTGTTGCTCTGACTCCTGAAAAACGGACATAGCTTGCCTGATGGGTTAAATAAATGAGAATCATTATCATATGATATCCAGCCTCAATCAGGCAATAACTATTCAGCCATCAGAGATGTTCGCGTGTGGAGCGGAAATCAATATCCGGCCAGCGTTCCATCGTCAGGTCAAGATTCACCCGCGTTGGTGCAATATAAGTCAGATTTCCGGCACCATCCAATGCCAGGTTTTGCGACGCTTTCTTTTTAAACTCTTCCAGTTTACGGACATCATCACAATAGACCCAGCGGGCGGTGTATACCTGAACCGCTTCATAAGCACATTCCACGTTATATTCACCTTTCAAACGATGAACCACCACGTCAAACTGAAGCACACCCACCGCACCCAGAATGAGATCATTATTATCAAGTGGGCGGAATAACTGTGTTGCCCCTTCCTCACTCAATTGCTGCAAGCCTTTCAATAAGGCTTTATTTTTAAGCGGATCTTTCAATCTGACACGACGAAATAACTCTGGTGCGAAATAAGGAATGCCGGTGAATTGAAGATCTTCACCTTGAGTGAATGTATCGCCAATCTGAATCGTGCCATGATTGTGCATACCCAAAATATCACCGGGATAAGCTTCCTCAGCTTGTTCGCGTTCCGCCGCCATAAACGTCACGGCGTTCGCGATAGTGACATCTTTACCAATACGTGTCTGATGCAGTTTCATACCTTTTGTGTATTTACCCGAACATACGCGTAAAAAAGCAATGCGGTCACGATGTTTCGGATCCATATTGGCCTGAATTTTAAATACAAAGCCACTAAAGTTCTCTTCACCAGACTCAACAACGCGTGTTTTTGTCTCACGAGATTGTGGCGGTGGCGCATATTTCACAAAGGAATCCAATAACTCTGTAATACCAAAGTTATTCATCGCTGAGCCAAAAAACACAGGTGACAACTCGCCAGCTAAAAACAGCTCCAAATCAAATTCATTACTGGCACCACGCACCAACTCAATCTCCATGCGTAAGTCTTCCGCCAGCCCACCGAATAGCTCATCTAAGCGAGGGTTATCAAGCCCTTCTATGACTTCACCCGCTTCTTTGGCATGCGCTTCGAACAAATGAACATTATCATCCAATAAGTGATAAATCCCCTTGAAGCCTTTACCCATGCCAATAGGCCATGTGATCGGCGCACAGCCTATATTTAGAATCGTTTCGATTTCATCCAACAATTCAACAGGCTCACGACCTTCCCTATCTAATTTGTTAATAAAGGTCAGAATCGGCGTATCACGCAGACGACAGACTTCCATCAACTTAATAGTCCGTTCTTCAACACCTTTGGCACTATCAATTACCATTAAGGCTGAATCCACAGCGGTCAATGTGCGATAAGTATCTTCCGAGAAATCAGCATGGCCCGGTGTATCAAGCAGATTCACAATCTCATCACGCCATGGAAACTGCATCACTGATGAGGTGACAGAAATGCCCCGCTCCTTCTCCATTTCCATCCAGTCAGAAGTGGCATGTTTATCAGTCTTGCGAGATTTAACACTGCCCGCGGATTGGATCATGCCACTGAAATAGAGGAGTTTTTCAGTGATGGTCGTTTTACCGGCATCAGGATGCGAGATGATAGCAAAAGTCCTTCGCTTATTGATTTCATTGACAAAATTGCTACCACTCATACCTTAAAAACCCTTATTTACACCTAAATTTACACCCGTTTGGATCAACCACTTTTTATACTTTAAAAAGTGAACCTCGGTATCTATGCATTAGACACCGTTTTTTCAATACGCCATCAGCGTATTAACGTCTGCTGTGCTTATTCTTCGTTCCAGAAGTCTGAAGGCATCTTATCCATGATTTGCGCAGCAACACGCTCAATCTCATATTCAAGCTGCTCTTTACTGAGCGATTGGCCTTCCAGCGTCATATGCGTAGAGGCTGCATTAACCTGCTCGCGCGCTTTTTCTAAAGCGCGCTGTTTAATGACATCTTCCACATTGTGCTTTGGCACAATGGCGTACACAAAGTGGCAATCCATCGCTTCGGCCATAGCCTGCATGGATTTTAATGTCACGCTGCCATGCGGCTCGTCTTGCTCTGCTTTGAAAACTCTCGCTTTGGTTACGCCCAGCTTTTTCGCAAGCTGCGTACCTGTCATACCCAGTGCAGTTCGCACGGTTCTTAACCAACCTTCTTCAGGAAGACCGTGGTTAGGTTGTATAGCAACGTCACCAAACTGACTGACAGCTTGATTAACTCTGTCTCGATATTGCTTGGCAACTATCTTGTCTATACTCACCGCTTACCTTTTGTGTATGACATTGCTTGAAAAGTATACATATTTATATACTTAAAAGCCTTTTTAGTCAATAAATATGTATACTTTTTTAACGTCCAATCGTCAGCGCAAAGGCACGTCTCGCAAGTGTTTATCGATTGCGTCGATCATGTCTTTGGTCAGCGGCAAATGGGTTTTCTCCTTCGCCCAGATTTCATAAAAGCCTCCCACCGTTTGCTTTGCTGTATCCTGCACCAGCTTCTCTGGCAGCATGGCTTTGGCGGCTAAGTGCGATAGCTCGTCAAAAGTAAAATCACTGAATTTCTTACTGCGACTGACTTTTAGCGCGGCGCTATTGTCAGGAATATAAGGAATCGTCGAAACAAAATCATAAGCAGGCGCAATGGATGCCGTGCGTTTATCTTTATAAATCACTGACCAGTTTTTAAGGTGCATATCGGCATTGCCGATCAGCGTATTAAACACCAGTCTGCGGATAAACTCGGCGATATCCTCTTCTTGGCCTTCTATGCCGATAACCTGCGCGATATTACGCATACTGGCTTTCTTGTATTTATCCTGCGGGTATACGCCAAAAACCTGCGCAAAGTCTTCAATATGAATTGCTTGCCCATCGGCGCGGTCAAAGCGTTTAATCGCAAATGCGCTATTACCAAACTTGCCAATGCCTTCAGGGATATTGGCGATCTGCTCAATCGGCAGTAGCTGCGTCTCAGGTACGTCCATACCCAACATGCGCGCCAATTCCATCATGGCAAATTCGTTTTCTGGCACAGCTTCAAAGCGAGATGATGGCAATTTCACTATCCATGAACCGCCTGTACCGGAGGCTGGAATAGTCAATCCGCCACTGGCATGCTGCACGGCTGAAAATTTTAGCTGCACACCCGCCAAAGAAAAGCGCATAGGCGCTTCGTGCTTAGTCTCTTCTTCGATATCTTCATGCACGTTAGGCGGCAATGCCTCACCATCAGCAGGCATTACCGTAATGGCTCCCGCTAAGTCTTGCCCCAATACCCACAGCAAGAAAAACTCTCGTGCAGGATTTACACCCGCGCGCTCAGCCAGATAGTTACGCATGGTTTCTTCTGGCAACAGATTAGAAAAATACGGCGTTAACTTGGTTTGAGTAGGTTTGAAATTCGTGATCAAGCCACCAAGCGCATCCTTAAAACCCAGCCCTAAGACAGGCCGCGCTTCATCGTTGGTATAGGCATCCGTGAAGGCAAACAGCGTTCTGTCATTGCCAACATTGGTAATGGTCGCGATAGGTTCGCCATAGAGCAGCACATTGAGTGTGGAAACGTTATTCATCAGCGCTATCTTCCATGTAATCTGCATCTAAGCTATAGGCTGGCGTAACCTGCTCCCCATCTTCATCATGCCCTTGGGCGCTACGAATAATTGACTTGATGGCTGGCACTGACTTTTTAGGCGCAACAAATAGCTCCAAATCAAGTACGCGCGCCAAAGCGATCAAACTGGATACCCGCAGATCAACGCCGCCTGACTCAATTTTAGAGATATGGCTTTGCGGCACGCCAGAACGGGCGCTTAGCTCTCGTTGGCTAAAGCCCTTACGCGCACGCGCCTCTCGCAAGCTTTCCAATATCTGATCGGTTATATAACTCATATTTGATGCATCTTTCTATATCAATGAAACACTAATATCTATAAAACTATATCATACACCACCAAAAGACTCAAGATTGATGTATTTTAACACATCAAAACAAAGCGCTTGATATGTTTTAATAGATAAACCTAGCGTCAGCCTAAGGTTTAGCTACCATGCGTTTTACGGCGCTCACCGCCGTAAATAGCAACATTCTTAAACCGCATGGTTTAAAAAAGGGCGATAGCCAGCATTATTTAAACTTTTGGGGCTCAGCTTGACGACAGCGGAGACAAGACAAGCGAAGCATGAGCGATTTAGGCCGCAAGGCCGCTGAGCCCCAAAAGCGCGCCGGAATTTAAGCCCTCACCTTACGGCAAGGGCTCAAGCTGTAGCTTAATGATTCCAGAAAATATGCACTTCCTGATAGCCTGTTTCGATGGTGAATATATCACCGCCAAGCTCCATATCACGGCCCATTTTTTCATAGTCGATATAAAAGGTTAAATGCTCAGGGATCTGTGTGGTTTCCTCGGTCAGCTCTTCGGCATAATCTGCCAATGAGGCATAACAGCCACAATAATTTTCTTCGATGGCTTTTTGTGCATCTTCGATGCTATCGCCAAAGTGTGATAATAAATCGCCTGCAATCTCGCCGTGCTCCTCAAGAAAACATGCGACTTCATGCGCACGTTGAATGCCTTCGTATTCAGATATTGAATAACCCGCAAAGCCTTCATAGTCATGAATGGCGTATTCTTCGGCATCCTCTTCTGGGCTACTGGCTAGCATGTCGTTAATTTGCTCTTGAATGTCGTCGATGTCCTGCGTGGCATCAATCCAGACACCATGCAATATGCCGTTGTTGTATGCGGCTAAGTCTGCAACATAAATTCTAATTTCTTCGCTCATTGTCTTGCTCCTTTAAGGTTAAAAATTCATCCCCTTTTGGGGTTGAAAACCCCAAGGAAAGAAGCGAGCTTGCGAGCGAAGATCACATGTTTTGACGCAATCCAGACAGGGGGAACCACCCGTCCTGCACAAGCCTGAACCTAAGAAGGCGCGGAAGGTCGGGGGATGTCTTGATGAAGGCAAGTTATGTGATAGTTTGACGTATACCCAAAAGGGGAAATAAATCCAGACAATGCGAATACGAACGTATTCTGCCTTTTTCAGCGCAGCGATAATTCTGTTCCGGCAAAAAAGTGTCAGCACTTTGCTGCTGATCCAATATCGTTACATCATCAAAACCACCAGCATTGAATGCGCAGACCATGCGCGGCCTTTTAGCAACCACATTTAGCGATAAATGAGCCCAGAAACTGCAAGCGTGAAACGCTTCTCCTCTACCGTTGCGACCAAAGGTGCAGTTAACCTCATTTCCGCTGACACGCGGCCATGCAAAGGCCGTGATAGTCACGGCCTCCAACACATAGGAGGTTACAATGCGATTAGTAACAAAATTTGAATTAGCAGCCAAAAGCACATATCAGCTTCACGGCCTACATAAAGAAGTCTTTATCGAACTGATAAAAAGCAATCCACGCACACTTCAACGCACGCATGCTTTGGCTTCACTGCAAAATATTGAGAATGAACTTGTATCAAGGGCTTTGCGCCCTTGATACATCCGCTAATCTTCAGCAACGTCGTTTTCTAAATCTTCAAACTTAGCTGCCATAGTTGGATTGTTTCGTGTTAGTTTCTTAATAGTTACGTCCTGAGCTTTATCGTTTGCAAGTCGGAGGTTTCTATCAGTTCCCAATAGTGCATCTTTCGTCTTCTGAAGATGATTAATAGATTTGTCAATCTCTTCAATTGCAGTTTGGAATTTCCTCGAAGCCAGATCATAATTTTTTGCAAAAGCACTTTTAAATTGGTCTAAGTCATTTTCGAAGTTTGTGATATCGATGCTCTGTGACTTAACCAATGCAAGCTCTGTTTTATATTCCAATGACTTCATGGCCGCATTACGAAGTAAAGTAATAATAGGAATGAAAAATTGTGGCCTAATAACATACATTTTTGGATAACGATGAAACACATCTACAATCCCAGTGTTATATAGCTCGCTATCAGGCTCAAGCAGTGAAACTAGAATCGCGTATTCACACCCCTTTTCTACTCGATCTTTATCTAACTCTTTAAAGAAATCTTCGTTCTTTTTCTTAGTGGCGGTGGTATCGCTTTCATTCTTCATTTCAAACATAATTGAAACGATCTCTGTACCTGCGCTATCTAAGTCACGAAAGATAAAGTCGCCTTTGCTTCCACCTCTTGCATCATTATCTTTTTCAAAATACGCATTCGGAAATGCGGTAGCACGAATCCGATTAAATTCAGTCTCACAGTGCTGCTCAAGAGTTTCACCAACCATTTTAGTAGAAAGACGTGCTTTCATGTCTTTAAGGCGCTCTATAGCGTCGTCACGATCTTTAATCTGCGTTTCGTATTTGTCCTTGAGTGACTTCTCAGCAAGCTGTTTTTCTAACTCTGCCTGCTTAAGACTGCTGCGTAGCTCATCACGTTCTTTTTCAACTTTCCCAAGCGCCTCTGCAATAGCAAGCTTCTGAGTCGCCTCGCTGGCGCTGAGTTTTTCCTCAGCTAGTTTCGATGCCGCTAAACTAGCTTGTCGAGCTTTCTCTAGCTCATTAGCCAGAAGATCGCGCTCTTTCTCAATAGCTTTCAGAGCCTCTGTAACTGCGAGCTTGCGCGCGATCTCTTCAGCTTCGAGCTTCGCCTCTAACTTTTTGATTTCTGCATCTTTAGCGGAGGCAATTTCCTGCATATCATTTCTGACATTACTTTTCGCCAACTCCACCTCTTTAAGCTTATCTTTTTCAGCCAGCTCAAGACGTTCATGAAGCTGTTGATCAAAGTCCCTGTCTCGAACCTGTTTTAGAATATCAGCATATCCAGCCTCATCGACTTTAAATGCCTTTTTGCAATGAGGACAGATAATTTCGTGCATATTTTTCCTTTCCTAATTTAAATTTAGCTTTGTAGATTTAGCCATCCCTTTTACGTTGACACCATGATTTACTGAAAACTGAATTGCCAACACTAAACAAAAAGTAATACCGAATAACACAAACTCAGCTATACATTTGGTTCAATTTAAAATCGTTAGGAGTAAAGTGGAATTTATTCATAACCTTGATAACTCTGCCTACTTAAACCCGAGAGTAAGGATACGAGCTTTTAATATAAGCATGTAAAAAACGACCTTTTGAACCTTCTTGCATAAGCTGATCATACAACCCTTGAGGGACATTGTAATACTGATAAACCGAGCCATTCAAAAACTCGACTTCCAGTGTTTCGCTTGGTTCATCATACCCAATTGAAGCAATGTTTGATGAGGCTACATAATTTCGTTCCATTTTTATTCCTTCTGATCATCTGTATCATCATTAACTGTTTCCCTTTCAATATTCAAGGTTCTAGTAACAGCTCTCGGTTTTTGTGCTCTCCAAGATGCAACTACACGATCATAGCCTTCAGCCCTGCGCTTCTGAGACCACTGCCTTGCAACTTTTGGATCGCTACTTTTGGGGCGATATTCTTCTGCTGGCAATGTAACCCTGCAACGCATGGGTAACTTAGCAGCTTCTCCCATTACTATTGCTTCACCTGTCCGCAGAACTGGAAGTACATCTAATAGACTAACAAGGCCATCAGGCAAAGTTCCTTTAACTCTAGCTCGATCAGATGGGTTCGATAACCTAAGCGCAAAGTATGTTCCGCACTGAGATAAGATAGTTTCATCAACCTCGGACGGGCGTTGACTAATAACCATTGCGCCAACGCCGTATTTTCTCCCTTCTTTTGCAATTTTCTGTACTATTTCTGAAGCCAATGTATTTTTTCCCGATGATAAATACCTATGCGCCTCTTCCATAACAACTAACAAAGGCCGATCTATCCCACCTTCAGACTTTTCTCTGCTCCAAAACAAAGACTCATAGATAATTTTGAGTATCGAGCCTACCAATAGCTCCAGAACACCACTTGGAACCCCAGAAAGATCTAGGATTGTGATAGGTTTGTCACCTCCAAGCCAACCATTCAACAATACATCTAGATCATTGGCTATACTCCCATCAGCTGCTGGCTCCCAAAGCCCTGGATGGAGCAGAAAATCATATCGTCGATCAACTAATCTTGATCGAAGGATGTTTAGTTGCCGTCTAATGCCTAGCGCCTGCGTGTTTAAAAATGGACCTTGATTCCCCATAGCGTGAGGTTTATATTTTGGTGCAATTAATTGTTCGACATCCCCTGGTTCTTGCCTTGTAGGCTGGTCTCTGTTGGGGCCTTCATATGTAGTAATTTCGAAATCAATCAAATCATACCAAAGTCTGTTTAAGCTGAACGGTATCGGTGTATCTATTGTGATTGAACTTTCATCTAGCCCTGCAAAATGAGCTTGTCTATGCGACTCTAATTTCAGATTAAAAATCTTATCCGTGAAAGCAGTTTCTCGCGCTCCATCTACTCCCCCTGTAAGAAAATCCAAAAGGTCACTTGAATTTAAAGCCCAATAAGGAATGAGCAACTCCTCTTCACCAGGCCTGGGATCAACGGAATAGACCCTAGCAACATCAGCCAAAGCCTCAGAATATTCACCGTGAATATCGAGCATGAGTATTCTCGTATTAGGGTATTCATACTCTGAGTCAGGATTTGCACATATTGAACGAAGTAAGCTAGCAGTCGTCGTAGACTTACCTGAACCAGTAGAACCTAAAATTGCTGAATGTCTTGTTACCAGTTCATTTAAAGAAACTTTTGCTGGGATGCTTTCAGCACTTGATAACGTCCCAATTTTTATATGACCAAATTCACTGCTGCCGTATATTTTTGCAAGACTACTTTCCGTTGTAATGTGGACGTTATCACCTATGTTAGGATACTGGCTGATACCTCTCTCAAAAACACCCCCTATAGCCTCACCAATGAGCTGAATTTGCATCCACCGTCCGGTTTCGTCGTTCACATGATCTACGTCTAACGGTATCGCCTTAGCACCAACTTCAGAAACAACACCAAATAAATCTTGATAACCCTGAGGTATTCTTACAAAACTCCCAACCTGACCAATTTTATATGTGCGTCCCTCAATAATAGACAGACCTGACGCAATAGATTTCGCTAAATGTACACTAATTGATGAGCCAGATACTGATTCAACTGAGCCCAAGTATGTCGGATCACGGCTTAACATCGGGTGCCTCTTCCTCATTTAGCTCAGTTGTTTCTTCACTTTCTTCAGAAGCATCAACTAAACTGTTTCGCTGAGTAAATTCCGATGCTTGTGAAAGCGCAAAGAATCGAGCCAATCTGGCAAAGTCACCCAATACAAATGATGAACCGTCCCAAAAAGTCCGCCTAATTCTCAACCATTCATCACTGGGCGGCTCTCCAGGCTCCCAATCTCCTTGAATGCCATAAATAACAGCCCCATCACTGGCGTAGACGCTCATATTTGGTCGTTTCAATGCGAGATTTACTGCATATTTCTCTTCAGCCAAAGGTTTATACTGAAATGCAACAATAGCAGTGTGCTTATTTGCTTCTAACGCTTCATCCAATACGGCTGTAATGTGCGCATCAAAAAAAGAAAAACCTGTGCAGAGTAAAAGACTATCAGGTGTGGTTAGAAATTCTTTTAGCCGTTCAAAGAGTGCGGAATATGGTTGTCTAGATATCTGATCGTATTTGAGATGGTCAGGGTATATTAGTTTAGTAGCACTCCGATCTCCAGTTCGTATAACAGTATCGCCAGATACGTCCCAACCTAACGAACCATGGATTTTCCATAGCCTTGACCATCTCGGTGGTAACTTGTCAGTCGCGACACTTGTGGGATCAAAAAAGGGCTTGTGCGAACCAGAAAATCCATCGAAATATGGTAAATGCGCTCGCTCAAAGGCCTCCTCTAGGAGCAAGTCATAGTTAGGCGAAAAAACTTCTACTGGATGATCTCTATTTATACCGCCAATCCAAGAAACGAACTCACTGTAAGGATTAGGTTCATTTGGGAGAGTAGCAGCTACTCTTTCTCCTATATGTCCACAAATTCGACTAGCAACAGCCTCATAGCCATCACCATTAAGCCCATGTAGCTCGGCTGAGCCAATTGCCTGTGAAAGTTTGCGCACTCTAGTTAATATTGTTTCAATATTTGGATTTTCACCCAAATCGGGAGCTAGTATTTTTATGATTTGTTGGTCGTCATTTTCAAGAGCGCCGAGTACATACTGAGTTAGTCGTGCCACATCAGGAATAATAGGTTTTCCTTCACTGCTTAGCTTGCCATTTTCGTCAACCGTCATTGCAACTGGGGCACCCGCACCGATTAAAACCCCAATGCGCTTTTTACCTTGAGATAATATTTGTCTCAAATCGACCATGTATCTATCAGGATTATGTATTGTATTTTGGGTCACGCGAGCTACCTTCGGCTAAATAATTAATTGCATTTCATTCTGAACAATCTTATTTCTTTGTGTCACAAGAACGTGCCTAAATACAAGTTCCGTTTTCTGTTCAACCTCATCAGGCGCGAAACTAGCTGGCAAGCCTAATTTATCATCCCAAAGAAAATCTTTTATTTTTACTTTAATTTCGTCTCTAGTACTTTGCTTGGCTGCAAAATCCTGAATGCGTTCCAGCTCTTTATTAAGGATTCTATATAGCTCTTCTGCTACTTTTTTTAGCTTATCAATTTCATGTTTTGACAGCTCTGGTTTTAATAGCAGGTCAAACAGAGCTAACGACTCTTCAGACAAACCTTCTTTTACTGCTCGCTGTTCTTCTTCGCTTAGCTCGTCCACCAGTTTTAGCAAGGCTTCAAACGTAGCTTCTATGGTTACGCGATCTTTCTCGTTGTTGTAGTCATTAACGATTTCCTCGTAGTGCTTTTGAAAATCCGTCCTCGTAGGATTTTGCATGAGCATTTTAAGAAGCTTTTTCTCGATGATTTCTTTTAGGCTTTGTACGGTTGTGTTTTTGGCAGGTGAGCGTTCAAATTCTTTTCTTAGCCGCTCAAAATCGATCTTGCTAATATCGTAAAGCTTGCTTGGCTCTTTTACGCCACTTGTTGGCTCGATGCTCTCTTCAATAACAGCGTGAAGCTCGCGCATGATGTCAGAGATATCCGCTTTCTCAACATCATCTTGCAGGCTCTTGTAGATGATATTGATTGCATCGTAGGCTGATCGGTAGTTGTTTATGGCTTTGATGGTTAAACAAGCCTTGAACTTTTTGAAGACCTCACGGCAGATAATCTCAAAGCGCTTGCGGGTTTCATCATTCTGGTTAACGACTTCTTTTGCATCAATGATGGCTTTATTGCGCTCAAAGCCTGTTTTCTCAAGAACGTCTTCTAGTCTGAATTCCTTTGCTGCCAGGAAGACTCTTACGGCCTCAATTGTTTCTTCGAGGTCGGCCAGCAATTCTTCTTCCGGCCTCACTGGATCAAGCTCAGGAGGTGGTTGCCCATCTCCACCTTCACCGCCAGTATGGCCAGCAAAGGTTGCAAGGGCTTTGCGAAGATTTTTCAAAATACCGCAGTAATCAACGATAAGACCGTTATTCTTGCCTTCGGCCACGCGGTTAGCGCGAGCAATTGCCTGCATCAAGGTGTGTGCCTTGAGCGGTTTATCAAGATAAAGCGTAGACATGGTTGGCACATCAAAACCAGTGAGCCACATGGCGCATACGATAGCGACACGGAAAGGATGCTCTTCTTTCTTAAAAGCACTCTCCATATCAATGCGCTTACCGTCGGGTGTTTCAAAACCTTCTTTGATCAGCTTACGGTGCGGCGTAATATCAAGCTCCCACTTGCGGAACTTATCGACCTCGCCTTGCTCCTCGCTGACTACTACCGCCATGATGGCTTCACGCATCCAGGCAAGCTTGCGCTCCATATCCATGATGGCCTGCTCGTCAGCCAGCTTGACCAGCTCTTTTTCAAGCTCTGCAATTTTAGCCTGCCACTTCTCAAGGATAATCTGCTGCATTCGAACACATGTGATCTTATCGATGCAGACCAGCATCGCCTTACCGTTTTGACCGCCTACGCTGTAGTGTTCAACAAAGTCTTCGGCTATCTGTTCCAAGCGTGGCTGCGCGGTGATGATGTGGTAATCGCGCTTCATCTCGCGCTCTAGGCGTTCGGCAACATCCTGATCTTCAATTTCGATCTCTTCCAGCTTAGCTGCGATCTTTTCGTTAAGGTCATTGGTAGCAATACCAAGCTTTTCGCCTCTCGCATCGTAGTACAAAGGAACGGTGGCTTTATCTTCAACAGCGCGTTGGAAGTCATAGGTGGAGATATAATCCCCGAAGACGCGGCGGGTGATTTCATCATCTTTGAAGAGCGGGGTTCCGGTAAAACCGATATAGCTCGCATTTGGCAGCGCATTTCTGAGGTTCAGTGACAAGCGACCATATTGGGTACGGTGCGCTTCGTCAGTAATGACGATAATGTCGTTTCGATCAGAATAAGGATCATCTGGATCAACATCTTTATTGAACTTCTGAACCAATGTGAAGACATAGGCTTTGTGTTGGCTTAACAGCTTTTGCAAATGATCACCGGACGCGGCGCGGCATGGGTCTTGATCATTATCGACAAGGCCGCACCCTGCGAAGGTGTTATAGATTTGCCCATCTAAGTCTTCACGGTCAGTACAAATGAGGAAGGTAAAATTGCCGCCAAGCTTGCGGTGAATTTTGCGCGCAAAGAACACGATGGAGTAGGACTTTCCTGATCCTTGTGTATGCCAGAATACCCCAAGCCTACCTTTTCGCTCCTCTCGGTTCTTCACCGCTTCAATGGCACGGTTCACACCAAGAAACTGGTGGTTACGGGCAACAATCTTGACCAGCTTACCTTTGCTCTCATCAAAGAGGGTGTAGTTTTCAAATAGATCAAGAAAATCGCGCTTGTTACAGATACCTTTCAGCAAGGTCTCCATATCCACTACGCCAGGATCATCTTCGGCTAAACGCTTCCAGTCATTAAAGTGTTCGAATTTGCTGGAAATCGAACCAATCTTGGCATCCACACCATTACCCAAAATCACAAAAGCGTTGTGGTGGAAGAGATGCGGAACAGTATCTTTATAGTCGGAAAGGTTTTGCTCGTAAGCATGACGGATGTCTTTGTGAATGGTCTTGCACTCGATAAACATCAAGGGAAGGCCATTTACAAAACCAACGATGTCGGCGCGGCGGCGGTATATATCACCGCGCACCCATAGCTCACGCACACAAAGGAAATGATTGTTTTCAGGGATATCGAAGTCAAAAACTTTCAGCCGCTTTTTCTCAAGCTCGCCTTTTGCATTACGAAACTGCACCTGTACACCGCTTTTGATCAGCTCATACTGCTCGAAATTGATTTGCAGAGTATTTTCAGTAACGGGCGCTTCGGTGATCTGGCGCAGTGCATCTTGATAGGCTACATCCGGCAAGCCAGGATTAAGCTTAACCAGCGCCTCACCCAAATAGCGGGTTAGCACAACGTCCTTATCAGATTCCCTACCAAGCGAGCCTTCTTTGCCAAATGTCTCGTTGTTATAGGCGTAGATACTCTCCCAGCCGAGCTGCTCCTCCAGATAGTCGGCGGTCGTCGCCTGAACCAGCGTATCTTCATTCAGCGGAGCCATCATACGGCAATCTCCCCTTTCATGAGTTTGGGAAGGAGGATATCCCTAGCAGAGGTCAATTTTGATATCTCTAAAGAAAGAATTTTTATTTGAGAGAAAATTGGATCGACATAATCTATGAACTGTTCCATTAGAGGCTTTGGCGGCATTACCATATGGTAGTTTTTGACAATATCTTGGCTAATATTGTTTTGTGCCGCACCTTTAGATCGGCCAATCAAACCAGATTTGTTTTCGGACAAGAATAAATAAGCATGAATGAAATGCGAACGCTCGGAATTGGATATCAATGCACAGCATGCTTGATTACTCGCGCTTTCCTTGGCCAGAATTCCAAGCTGACCTATTGTTGCCCCATACATTGCAACTAAGACAGAATATTCTGGGAATAATTTAGCTGAGGATTTTTTAATAGCATCTCCTGTTATTTTTTCTGATGTCTCAAAAATAAATCCGTTACCAAGCTCTTGAGTTTTTACCCAATTGATATCTCCTGTGTAATATTCTGGAACTTTTCGGCTTGGTGTTCCTCCTGATGAAGTTGTATAAAAATCCGATATCACTCCTGAATCCCACCCCTCCGGTACGCCATCAATGATTTTGACATGCTCATGGCCGGGGAAGCGGAAACGCACGAACCATTCTTTGTAAAGCTGCCGCGCCGACTCCTCCAGCAATTCAATCCGCCTCTTGCTGTTTTCGATGAGGTCGTCATATGGAGAAAGGGTATCCGCAATAGCTTTTTGCGTTAGAAAATCTGGCACTGGAAATTTGAGCGAAAGTAACTTTCCTTGGCTTAAATTATCTTGTGCCGCACCTTGGGTGAAATTTTTGTACCGCTTCTTTAGCATCGCATCGAATAGATACTTTATAAATCTCGCATCGGCTTTCTCCTTTTCAGGGATGAAACCGATAACGCTATCAGGGAAGCAGGCTTTTATTTTTAAAATTGACGTATCGGCAATATTCGCAGCGATAGTGATACACAATGTTCCTTCTGGCCAAAGCTTACTTTGCGCTAATCCGGCTTCGCTGTAGGTTTGCTCATAATCCGTTAGATAAAGCCCTGCATGTTTAACGTCACCTGTTTGAACAAAGGGGTAATCGCCACCATATAAATGTGCTGCATCACGCGGTCTATGCCGAGATCGTCCTCTTGAAACCTCCCCTAATTCATCGAGGCTTTTTTCTGCCCAGCTCATATCCCCAACTCCTCAAAATTCTTTTGGATTTGGGCAGCAAGGTCAGCGGCTTCCTCGTTCAAGCCTTTCAACTCAATATGAATATCTCGGAGTGTTTCTTCAAAATCGAAATCTTCATCTTCTTCCTCTGGCGCAACGCCGACATAGCGACCGGGCGTTAAGCTCCAGTCATTGGCTTTGATCTCTTCGATATCCACGAGCTTGACTAAGCCTTCCACATCAGCAAGCTGTGCATCAGGGAAACGCTCTTGCAGCCAATGGGCTTGTTTGAAGAAATACCGGATCAGTTTTAACTGCTCAACGGCCTCCTTACGTTGCTCATCCAGCTCTTTTATGGGCTTGATTAAGCCTTTTTCACTGCTTTCCTTGGCTTGCTTCTCAACAAACTTATAGAGCTGGTCAACTTGTTTAACAAGATCGCGACTGGATTCCGCCAAAGGCTCAATAAGATCAGAGGCTTTATGAAGCCCTTTATTGTCACTCGGAAATCCTTCCCATTTACCCGCTATTTTCTCGTTATTGGCGGCAAAGCTCTTAACATCATTACACAGCGTTTCAAAGGCGTGCGTAGTTTCGGCATCGACGTCCGTAAGCTTGCCAATCACACTATCGATACCAGCAATAAACTTATCAAGCGCGGAAACTGAGTTGCCAGTTTCATACAATGAACGACGTTGGTAGTTTTCTACAAGTTCCAGAAAACGTTCATTCTGGCCGCGATAAAGCCAGACAATTGAGGTCAGGTTAGCCATTTGCTCAGGTGAAAAATCGTAAATCTTGCGTGTGACCTTAGTATAGACATTACGCGCATCAAGCATCAGCACCTTGTCTTTCATGTGCTCCGGTTTGTTCTTGTTCAAAAACCAAAGCTCGCAAGGCACTGTTCGGGTATAGAAGAAATTTGAGCGGATAGCGACCATCGCACCAACATGACCACTCTCAACCAGTTTACGGCGCACTTCCGCTTCCTGGCCTCCGGCACTGGAAGCCTGTGAGGACATAACGAAGCCTGCGCGGCCTTCGTTGTTTAGGTAGCTGTAGAAGTAAGAAATCCAAAGGTAGTTACCGTTGGAAACCGCGCCTTTCTTATTTACCCCTGGCAAACCAAACGGCAAGCGTGGATCGTTTTTGATCTTCTCCGCATCTACGTCATCGACGTTGAACGGAGGATTAGCCATGACGAAATTGGCTTTACCCAGAAAATCGTGTGGGTCTTCATAGTAGGAAATC
>ERZ724563.35-NODE-35-length-59400-cov-3.850539_pt1 | contig 59400 bp, 54 predicted proteins | sample MGYA00375857_ERZ724563 | MGnify/ENA primary metagenome ERZ724563 (study PRJEB28725, sample SAMN03264850) | marine sediment metagenome | biome: marine pelagic biome; feature: marine oligotrophic desert; material: marine snow | place: Pacific Ocean:North Pacific...
TAACTCGTAGTGATGGCTGAAAGTAACAGTTTAGAGGGAAAATTGTATCGCTTGAGCATTAGCGATAAACGAAGATAATGCTTCATCTCTGACTTTAATGTCTCCTCTGACAATGGTGTGGATTGGCCAGCCTGTGACTTCTCTGCCGTCGTATGGCGTCCAGCCTGATACGCTGGCAATCCACTCATTGCGGATGGTGCGTTTGGCCTTTAAGTCGACAATGGAAAAATCGGCATCATAACCCACTGCAATACGGCCTTTGTTACGGATATTGAATAAGCGAACAGGCCCGCTACTGGTCAGATCGATTAAGCGTTCTATGCTGAGTCTTTGTTTATGCACATGGTCCAGCATAATCGGCAATAATGTCTGAACGCCTGTCATACCACTCGGTGAATTAGGGTAGGGCTGGGCTTTTTCATCTAAGGTGTGGGGGGCATGATCGCTGCCAATGACATCCACAATACCGTTATTAATGGCTTCCCATAGCGCTTGTTGATGGCGTTTTTCTCGAATAGGCGGATTCATTTGTGCCAGTGTCCCCAAGGTGTCGTAACAATCCGGGGCCATCAATGTCAGGTGCTGGGGGGTGACTTCAACATTGACATGGCTTTTATGTTCAGCTAGAAAAGCGATTTCTTCTGCTGTGCTGATGTGTAATACATGTAGTTTACGATTGTATTGTTCTGCCAGAGTCACCACGCGTTTTGTTGCAATTAATGCACTCTCCACATCACGCCATGTGGGATGATCTTTCACTTGCTGGCTGGATTCTACCAAGTGTTTGCGTGATCGAAGACGGGCTTCATCTTCTGCATGAATCGCTACGCGTCGATTGCCCGTGGACAAAATGTGTTTGAGAATCGTCTCGTCATCAACCAATAAATCGCCAAAAGAGCTGCCCATAAACACTTTGATGCCGGAGCAGCCGGGTAGCGTTTCAAGGCTGGCTAACTGATTGGCATTGATGTTGGAGCCACCTATGTAGAAAGCGTGATCACACCAGGCCGTGCGTTTAGCGATATCCAGTTTCTGTTGCAGATCGGTTTTGCTGACCGTCAGCGGATGTGTATTGGGCATTTCAAACACACTGGTAATTCCGCCCAAAACGGCACCCCTAGTGCCAGCCTCAATGGTTTCTTTATGTGTCAGTCCCGGCTCGCGAAAGTGAAGCTGGGTATCCATGACACCAGGTAAGACATCCAGCCCAGACGCTTGTATAACGTCATCAGCTGACCAGCTATTTTTCAGCGAACCTATGGCTACAATTTGCCCATTTTTACAGGCAATATCCATTTCCTGTTTACCGGAGGGGGTATGAACTCTTCCATCGGTTATCAATAGGTCAGCATGATATTGATGATTACGCATGTGTATCACTCACGGCATCGGTCAACAATGTGTCAATGGCGTCTTGTATGGTACGAAAGCGCGCGTCCATATCAGGCCTCTGACAATCCTGAATCAGCTTATTCATGGCTTCGATGATGGTAAACGTCCCTAATGGTTTTCCGTTTTGACTGCGTAAAGTGAGTGTTTTAGATTGCTGCTCTTTGTCGCCGACAATCGCAATAAAAGGGACGTATTTCAGGGTATGCTGACGTATTTTATAGCCGATTTTTTCACTACGGGTATCCATTTCAACGCGTACACCATAATGTCGGAAAATATTGACGACTTGTGAAACGTATTCTGTTTGCTCAGAACTGATGGTACAAATAACCAGCTGAACCGGCATCAGCCAAGCCGGCAATTTGCCTGCATAATGTTCCAATAAAATGCCGATAAAGCGTTCTAATGATCCGAACAAAGCGCGGTGGATCATCACCGGTCTTTTTTTCTCACCTGTTTCTGAAAGGTAGTGTAAATCAAAGCGTTCTGGTAAGTTCATATCGACCTGAAGCGTGCCACATTGCCATTCGCGTCCGATAGCGTCTCGCATGACAAACTCGAGTTTGGGACCATAAAATGCCCCTTCACCTTCATTTAGCTGAGCCACAATATCCAGTTCTTTAAGCGCATCAATCAGGGTATTTTCAAGTAAATCCCAGATATCATCAGAGCCAATGCGATGATCTGGGCGGGTGGACAATTTAACGTCAATGTCTTCAAAGCCGAACTGATGATACACATCCAGAGTTAACTTAATGGCTTCAATACATTCGGTGAGCATTTGTTCGGGAGTGCAATAGATATGAGCGTCATCTTGGGTGAAATGCCTGACTCGAAGCAAGCCATGTAAAGCACCAGAAGGTTCATAGCGATGCACTTTGCCAAATTCACTCATGCGAATAGGCAGATCACGGTAGCTTTTTAGATCATGCTGATATAATAAAACACTGCCAGGGCAGTTCATTGGTTTCAACGCAAAGGATCGGCCATCCGCTGTGTCCGTTGTGAACATATGATCTCGGTAATTTTGCCAATGACCAGATGTTTCCCACAGACTTCTGTCCATAATATCGGGTGAGTTGATTTCCTGATAATGCTCAGTATTTTGTCGTCTACGCAAGTAGGCAATCAATTCTTGCAGAATTAACCAGCCGCCTGGGTGTCAAAATACAGAACCCGGTGCATCTTCTTGAAAATGAAATAAGTCGAGCGCTTTACCGATACGACGGTGATCCCGTTTTTCCGCTTCTTCCATTGCTTGCAGGTAGGTGCGTAACTCTTTAGCGCTATTCCATGCTGTGCCGTAGATGCGTTGCAGCATCTTGTTTTTAGCATCGCCACGCCAGTAAGCACCTGATAATTTCGTGAGTTTGAAATGTCGGCAAAAAGCCATATTAGGCACATGGGGACCACGACACATATCGATATAATCTTGATGGTAATAAAGCCCCACCTCTTTGATATCTGTGTCCATATCATCGATGAGGTTTACTTTGTAGGTTTCGCCACGCTCCATAAATAGATCGCGCGCTTGCGCTACGGGCACCTTTTTTTTGATGACCTCGTATCCTGTCTTGGCTAATGTTTCCATACGCTCTTGAATGAGGTCGAGGTCAGATGGAGAGAAGTGATAGTCACTGTCGACATCATAAAAGAAGCCGTTCTCAATGACTGGGCCAATGACCATTTTTGTGTCAGAAAATAGTTGTTTGATGGCATGACCAAATAGGTGGGCGGTAGAGTGACGAATAATCTCAAGCCCTGCTTTACTATCACTCAGTATCAGCTCTACCGTGGCATCATGACTAATCCTATCGCTGAGATCCTGTAAAACGTTATTGACCTGAAGTGCCACTGTTGTTGAGCGATAAGCAGGACAAATGTCCGTTATCACATCATAGCCAGTGATAGCAGCATCATAGCTGTAGTCAGAATCACCAAATTTTACAGTGAATGTTGCATGTGGTTGTTTTATGGACATAGTTAAAACTCAGTTTGAGGATGTATACCTGGCGAACAGGCTAGAAAGATAGAAATAAAATGGTCAGAAAACCAAGTGTGAACACCGTGTTTAAATAAGTGTTTGAATACATATCGATTATTTTGGGCAAAGCTGTGGCTGATAGTCTGATGAGCAGGCTCAGATTGTTGCTTATCTCTATGGCTAATTAGCTTGTTCAGAATCATGTAAGCGATATTTGTGTTGATGAGTCGCTTTGGAGCGTAGTAGTAAATGACTGATGAGTGTCAGGTGAGGAAACTCCAACAGCATACCGATAACGATGGCGGCATAGATTAAAGGTTGTGATGGTAAGGCAACCATGGTCACTGCCAGCATTAACGGGGCATTACGTGCCGCTATCGTCATGGTCAAAAGAACATGTTCCTGGTAAGGCAGCTTAAAAAAACGACTGAGTATTTCACTAAGAGCAAACGTCAGCACAAAAAAGCAGAATACACCTGCTAATAAACGGATGAAGACATTCACATTCTCAATAATGATGCCAAAATTACTGGCAAATATTTGAAAGATGACAATGGATATCACAATCGGAATGAGTCGATTAATCCAGTCAAACAACTGAATACGTTTAGACTGAGGTAATGTGGTCCTTATAAGAAGATGAACAGCCATTGCAACTAGCAATGGCGTGAGAAACCATTGGGTAAATGTAGTCACAATAACATCGGATTCCAAGTTGACATTATTTTGCGTAAACATGGACAGATAAATCGGATACAACAGCAACTGAACGACCATGTTGATCGGCAATAACGCTGAGCCGAGTAGTGTGTCTCCCTGACAAATTCGAGTAAAGCCCAAAAACCAATCTGTGCAAGGTGACATAAAGTAAATAATTAACCCGACCATGATTAAGGGATGATCAGGTAATATCAGCGAGGCGATGCCGTAACCAATCAGTGGCACGATGACAAAGTTGGCGATTAAGCTAATCGAAAGAAATGACAATTTATGTTTGAGATTGGATAAAGCATCAAATCGAACACTTGAAAACAACAAGATGATTAAAGACAACAGCACAGGATCGGTGTATTGACCGATCGCTTCGCCCATATCAGGTGCCTGATGACCCATCCATGAGCCTGTGACCAGACTGGAGAGTAATAAAAGTGCGGTTGCTCCCAGTCCTGTACGAGTAGATAGGCTTGCCGTGTTTAACATGCACAATCTCCACACTGTTCTTCATCACACTGGCCTGCCCAGGGATTACTGGCATTTAATGCTGAGCTATCCAAAGACAAACAAAGAGCTAATAGCTCAGTGAGTTGAGTAAAGCGCTGACGAAACTTGTAAATAAAACAATAAAGCTGCTCATCATGTCTGACTTGTGGGCCAACTAAAAACAGCCCGGGCGTGCAGGTTGATTCATCAGCTTCTGTCAGCAGGATTCGTTCGTCTTCATCCCATTCCCATAAATGTGCAATCTGCTTTGCACCACCACCGGATAAGAAACCAGTAGCGAGAATAGGAGCCGTGTTTGATGACCATTCGCGTCCATCCTCACTGGACATAATATAAGTGTCGGCTGTCTTTTTAATGGACTGGATATTCGCGTCAAATGTGATAGTGAGACGTTCTGATTGGATAACCTCATTGAATCTGTCAAGACTATAGGGTGAAAGCGTTTTACTGGGATCACTGTTTTGTTTATTCCAGTCCGATTCTTTCATCAATATATGAACATGATGCCCCGATGCTAGCAGATTAATACTGGCATCAATGGCACTTTCATAGCCACCGATGACGGTATACGCTTCATCATTGAAATCAGACCAGTCAGAAATATTCGCATAGTGTATGGCTTGTTCTGCACCTGGAAAGGGGGCTAAATCTGGAAATTGAAACTCACCTGTTGCCCAGATTAAATATTGTGATCGAAAGACGCCCTGTTGCGTTTCCAATACAAAGTTATCCCGGTTTTCTTTGAGTACGTTATCGACACGACAATGTTGGACGACGGGTAAATATTCGTTACTGACAACGGCTTTTAAATACTCAGCATAATGCTCACCGCAGGGATGTTCTGATTGGCAGAAAAGAGCAGGGGAGCTTTGTTCTTCTATGGCATTCAGATCGACTAATCCGTATGGGTTACTGTGAAATGAGGGTGTAATAAACCGTGTTTGTTTCGGCCAGCGACGGAATGATTCTCCAATACTGCCTGATTCGAGTACCGTGAAAGATAGCCCAGGAATTTTTTGCAACATCAACGCTATACCAATGCCTGCGGCACCGGCACCCACTACAATAACATCGAAATAAGGACTAGGCTTTTTCATGTTGGGATGTCGATTTATCTTGTTGAGCTTGCGCTGTTTCATAGATGCGTTCAACCATGTAAGCCAAGCCAGTGCTTCGTTGTGAGGTGAGGTTATTAATTAGGCCTGTATCATTAAGAAAGGTCAGTGAGTGACTGAGAATCGCTTTCGGCGTCTGCCCTGAATACACTTTAAATAACAACGCCATCAAACCTGCAACAATGACCGAGTCACTGGTGCCGGTGAAAAATAGCTTTTGGTCTTTGTACTCGAATGATAACCAGACATTCGACTGGCAACCATACAAACGGTTTTCTTCAGTCTGTAATTCGCTGTCACTTTGCCCGATTAAGTTTTTACCTAAATCAATGACATAGGCATAGCGCTGCTGCCAGTCACCAAGCAACTCAAAATCGCTAACAATCTGCTGTTGTGTGTCGAGAATCGTATCTGAAGTCATTTAGCAAACACTAAAGTTATTAATATGATATATCGTATCATCATTGAGGCTGTTATTAAACTTTATTTCAGTTTGGTATAAACGAGGACTTGCCTAGGTATAAGTCGTGCTTGAGTCTACCCAGTAATCACGACTCATCGGTCACGGAGGATTTTGGGGGTAAGCTTCATGGCGTTATAGTATTTTTATCAATGTTTATATGGATTATCTGATGTATGTTGGGTTCTCTAGTGAGTGTTTTGCATGTGTGACCATCTCATTGATAATTGTCTCAGCAGATTGAATAGCGTGTATTGAATCGATACATTCTCCTGCCCAGATGATCGCTGAGTCTAAATTATTTGATTGCTGCTCAGAAAAGAATTTCGCTTGATGCTGATGTAGCTGACGTTTTAATTCTGTTTCATTGTCATGCCATTTAGTGGTGAATACATTTTTAAGCGCTCTGCCAGTATATTCTGGTGGCCATGGTATTTCTCTAATAATATCAAATACCTGTGTTCGCTGAGTGTCATCACCACGGCTTTCTACCATTTTGTTTTTTAATGTATTATCAGCCATAGACTCCGTCGATGCATAAAAACGGCTGCCGATAGAAGCGCCGACAGCACCCAGGCTTAACATCGCTGCCAGGCTTTTGCCGTCGGCAACGCCTCCAGCCGCTATCACTGGCGTGTTCGGTAGATGATCAATAACGCGTTTCGTTAGAGAGAGGGTAGATCGCTGACTTTTACCGTGACCGCCTGCCTCACTACCTTGAGTGACGATAAAATCAGCGCCTTTATTTTTGACTTCCAGGGCTTCAGCTAACGATTGAACCTGGCAAATCAAGGTAATATTGTGGGCTTTAATTTTATCTACCCACGGGCTTATGTCACCGAAAGACATCATCACTACCTTGGGTGAGTACTCCATGACAAAATCAAACACGTCATCCGTAAGTGACCAAGTAATGAAACCGACTCCCCATGGCCGACTCGTCGAGCTCTTCACCTTTTCAAGTTCGATTTTTAGCCAATCAAGGTCTCCATAGCCGACACCAATCATGCCAAGTCCGCCTGCATTCGACACACTAGCGGCAAGTTGGCCTCCCGCCACATTACCCATGGGGGCTAATACAATAGGGTGTTGAATGCCTAACGCACTCGTGAGCTTAGTGCTAATGGTCATTTGTTTCTCCTGGATGAGAAGGTCTGATGAGTACCAAATAACTGTTTTTCTTCATCGCTATCATCATCAAGAGGAATAAAACTTTCTTCTCTGTAGTGCCGTTCATTTTCAGGTGAATAAACGCTTCTGATAATGAAATAGAAAGCGAGAATGATTAAAGCGTCAGTACCCATAAACATCAATAAATGAGGCATACCGTGATACTTCAGGAATAGTTCTAGTAGAAAAAAAGTGCTCATCTTTTTATCCTCCCGGCTTAACCGAAATAGCGGCTTTATTGTCAGTGATGACAGAAACCGTGCTGCGATGATGTTTTACTGCTTTTCTAATGGTCATGACTACATTAAATAACATCACACATGCACCGCTGAAAAAGACGAGGCCGCCCATCATACGGATAGCATAATAAGGATGCATTTGAGCCACCGATTCAACAAAGGTGTAAGCCAGGTTGCCATAGTCATCGTACGCACGCCACATTAGGCCTTGCATGATACCGGCCACCCACATGGCAGTAATGTAAATGGCTGTGCCCACGGTCGCTAACCAAAAATGCACATTCACTAACCTTACAGAAAACATACGCGTATCCCATAAACGCTCTACCATATGGTAAAGCGCACCAATGGAAATCATCGCCACCCAACCTAATGCACCAGAGTGAACATGACCAATCGTCCAGTCGGTATAGTGTGAAAGCGCATTAACTGTTTTTGACGCCATTACAGGGCCTTCGAAGGTTGACATGGCATAAAAAGCCAGCGCTACGATGAGAAAACGGAGAATATAATCGGTTCTGAGTTTGTCCCAAGCACCGCTTAATGTGAACATGCCGTTAATTGCTCCTCCCCATGATGGAATAATCATGGCGAGAGAGATTGCTGCACCAAGAGAGCCTGTCCAATCAGGCAGAGCTGTATATTGCAGGTGATGCGCACCTAACCATACATAGCCAAATATCAATGCCCAGAAGTGAATCACTGATAAGCGATAAGAATAAACAGGCCGATTAGCTTGTTTGGGCACAAAGTAATACATGATGCCTAAAAAACCCGCGGTGAGATAAAAGCCAATGGCGTTATGACCCCACCACCATTGAATCATGGCGTCCTGAACGCCAGCAAAAATCGAGTAGGATTTCATCAATTCAACGGGAATCGACAAACTATTCACCACATGGAGATAGGTGAACATAATCATCATGGACAGAAAGAACCAGTTCGCTACATAGATATGGGAAACACGGCGAATGCTCAATGTGAAAATAAAGTTGATTGAGTAGGCGAGCCACACAACGGTTAACAAAATATCAAAAGGCCATTCTAATTCTGCGTACTCCTTACCCTGAGTGTAGCCCAGTGGGAGCGTCACCAGAGCGCCAATCACATAGAGATTCCAGCCCCAGAATGTAAACCAGGCCATCTTGTCACTCCATAATCTGACATAACAAGTTCGCTGAACCACATAATAGGCCGTTGCCATTAGAACACAGCCGCCAAACCCATAGACAACCACGTTAGTATGCACTGGTCTTAATCGTCCGAAGCTAATATATGGATTATCAAAATTAAGAAATGGCCAGGCGAGTTCGGAGGCGATATACACACCGATGCCTGTACCAATGACAAGATAAATACAGGCGGCGACGGAAAACCACTTGGTAATATCTTCATTGTAATTATGTGTTGTGTTCATGATAGAACTCCTGATTTTGAATGGCTATTTTGGTGAGCGTTACCAATGCCATATTTGGTCGGCTTGTTCGAAGATAGGCACGAGCTGTTGTCTATTCACGACTTGTATGCCTTCTCTAAGCGCTTCCATTTCTAACCCTCTATCCCATAAATCTTCATACACAACATAAATAGGAATATGAGATGAAATCAGGTTGCCTATATCGGTATTTATATTCGCTGGTTGAGTTTGCTGCCAATCACCTATTTTTAGTGGAGGCTGCTGTTTTTTTTGTTGCGTGTAATAGACGGCTTGGCCTGTGAGTAATAACTGGAGTTGATCGATATCGGTATGCTCAATTTTTTTTTGCATGCATTGAATTAACCATAGAATCGTTTCATCTTGTTCTTCCACAACTGTTCTGAAAGCTTGATCGAGTATTTGTAAGACTTTCATGATTAGCGAGTTCCAATAGTTAATGTGTTAAATGATTCTGAGGCATAGCGCCATAAATCGGCTGGTCCTCCACGATGACAACCGGGGATGGTGTCATTGACGCCACGCTCATCGACGCATAAGCCACAATTAATCCATTCAAAAGAGAGTGCTTTCTTACGTGCTTTATTCTGTAGCGACGCAATCCATGTTTTGGTCAGTGGATGATCTTCTTGTTCAGTATCATGTCCATGGATGGCATTGCCATGTTGTTGTTGCTTGGCGAATGACAAAGCAGCAGCACCTTCATAAGCAAATACCTTCACATGAGAATTAGCATCTAAGGCGGCATCGAGTAATCTAAAAAAAGTGACGGTGCGCTCGCTCTCAAATGGTGGGTCCATAAAGGCGAAAGTGAGTGTTTTATTATGTGACATTGTCATCTCCTAATTCCAAATGACTTTTTGTCCCGACAGTAATGCTTTGATAACAATATCCAGATCAGTGGTTAATATTTCTGGTATCAATTGTTCAGCATCTATTTCTCTCTGTTGGAGAGAGAATTTGTCAGCAACCAATGTGATGTTTTCATGAAGTAATTTAGTAAAGGGCGTAAAAATGCTGCTTTTGGTGGCAGGCATAACCCCATTCTGGATAAGTACTACCGTCACACGATTGCCTGCATTGGCCAGATGGTGAATTAATTCATATTGCGATTTAGTCAGTGCATCTGTGAAGGGATCTCGGCTTTGTATAAAAAGAAATTCAGACATCTATCTTTCCTGTATTGACTGATTTGAGATGGATGAGGATTTAATGAAATGACATCGGTGAAGAAAGTCCCCAAAATACTCGTTGTTGAGGCGATCTGTTGAATACAAATCGAATAAAGGAGCCAAGGCATCCAGAACCTGAGTTTGACTGAGATTTTTCTCATGTAGCGTGGCTAGTCGGTCTCCTCGGTGGCTACCTCCAAGGTATAAGTTATATAAACCTGGCGCTCGTCCTGTTAAGGCTATCTCAGCTAAGTAGGGGCGAGCACACCCATTGGGACAACCAGTAATTCTTAGTGTGATAGGTTTTGTTTGGAGGTCATACTGACGTTTCAAATCATTAAAAAGGGTAAGAAAGTCTGGCGTTATTCTTTCTGCTTCAGCCATAGCCAGCCCACAAGTTGGAAGTGCAACACAACTCAACGTAACGGCTTCTTGACTGGAGGGAATCAACCTTTCGTATAAACCAAGATCAGATAATCGTCTTGCTACGTCATAAATGTCATATGGTGGAATATTGATAAGCTGAATATTCTGGTTTGCTGTTAACCGGACTTCACCACTATATTGCTGAAAGAAAGCTTGTAACTGATCTTGTAAATGATGATTGATACGTCCACTTTGAATATGCAATGTTGCCAGCCACTGACTATCCTCAGTCTGATGCCAGCCTAACTTATCACCATTATTCGTTAATCTGTATGGCTTCAAAGGGGCTAGCTTTTTGCCGAAACGGTTTACTAGTAAATTTTTAAAGCTGTCTAAACCGATTCTATCTAATGTGTATTTGAAACGTGCACGATGTCTATCTTTTCTATCCCCATAATCGCGTTGAATAGTCATGATGACTTCAGCAATAAATGGTGCATCTGATGCTTCTATAAAGCCAATGGGGGTGGATAGCCTCGGATAACTATCTTCTCTAGAGTCAAGTTGCCCCATACCACCGCCAACACACACATTGAAACCAACCAGACGAGATTTCTCAATAACAGCTATAAAACCGACGTCTTGGGCAAATATATCAATATCATTATCTGGAGGGATGACGAATCCTATTTTAAATTTACGAGGTAAATACGTTTCCCCATAAAGTGGCTCCTCAGACTGGGAGACTGAAGGAGGGATGTCATACCAGGTTTCTCGATAAGCATCTGTTTTAGGTAAGAGGCGCGAACTTGTCTCTCTTGCTAGATCATAGACTTGTTGAGCTACTCTTGACGCGTCAGGGTTGACTCCACAAACAATACCTCGATTATCATCGCCACACGCAGCAAGGGTATCTATTCCGATTTTTTCTAGACTTCTCAGGAGTGGTTGTAAGCATTGTTTTCCCACACCGTGAAATTGAATCGTTTGACGTGTAGTAATACGAATTCCATTCGATGAGTAAATTCGTGATAAACGGTCTATTTCAATCCATTGCTGTTTGGTTAATCTTCCACCTGGAATTCGTAGTCTCACCATAAATTGGTAATGAGGCTCAAGCTTTCGAATGAGACGATGTTGTCGTGTATCACGATCATCTTGCTGATAGATACCATGGAATTTTGTTAACAATCCATCATCGTGACTAATACCTCCCGTATTAGCATCATGGAGTCCTTCTTTGATCGTGCCTCTCAAGAAATGACTTTTTGCTTTAAGCTGCTCATTACTGTGCTGTTCATTAAGAGGTTGGCTAATATCAGAGTGTCGAGCAATAGTGAGTGTAGTCACTTTATTTCTCCGTAAATTAATATACGTTTTTGTGTAGTCGTTTTTGTTGGGTGAGTTGAAGCCAGCTTTGCTTATAAGATGATGTCTTGCTCAACGTTTGTGTAAGTTGATCAAATATCTCTTTGTGACCAGATAGATACAGGTGTGCGCCAGCACTTAACCAACCGTTAAACGTATCTTCATTATCTTGAATGATGTCGTAGATTGATTTATTGGGAACATCGTCAAAAAAAGAGGTATTTAAACGAGTTAATAAGCCATCTTTTAGATACTGGGACCACTCCGTTTGATAGAGGAAGTCATTTAAAAATGTACATTCTCTTAGTATCAACCACACGCTGTGTTCACGGTTAGGATTAGACTGAATCTCTTGTATGAAGGCGCGAAAAGGGGCTATTCCTGTACCGTCAGCAATGAGGATAATGGGACTGTTTTGATTCGTGGGTAAATGAAACCGTTTATTGTGGTGGGGGAAAACAAGAAGATTTTCACCTTCTTCAATACCCGTTAAATATGTTGAACAAATTCCATTTTGTAATTTCCCAGACCAAGAATACCGATACTTTTCTACAGTAAGATGCAATTCATCTTGAATCTGGCGAGTACTGTTGGCAACGTCATATAAACGAGGTTGTAATGGTCTTAAGCTATCGACCAGCTGCTGTGGAGTTAACTGTAAAGAGTGGTTGACTAGAATGTCTGTTAACTGATGCCGTTTGAGATATGAGCGTAATGTTTGTTTATCTTGGCACAGTTTTATCAGGTCACGGTTGTTTGAAGTCTCACTCCATTTAGTTAAACATTGTGCTGTGACTAAAGTGAGATCACAATATTCACGTAAAGCCTCCACCAGTGGTACAGCTCTCTGTTTTACAACGACAGATTCATCCCCAGAAAATGTTGTTAAGGATAAAATTTGGCGAACGAGCTGAGGGGGATTTTGAGGTAAAACCCCGATTCCATCACCCGCGGTGAGACTCAGTTGAATATTGTCTGGTACCTGTAACTCTAAATGATGGATCGGGTTTGATCTTGAGTCATCAGATAAACGCGTATTCTTGATCACTTCTACAGAGAGTGGACTGGTTTTTGAGTAGGTTGATGTACGGATTTTATGACGGCTTTTTGTGAGTACTTCGCTGTTTTTCGTCATATTCGGTAACGTTGGAAGACAGTAAGTAATCCATTCTTCAGCTGTTTCTTCAAAATCAACATCACACTCTACACATTCAGTAAATGGTGAAGCATTGAGCTCACGCAATCTATCATCAATTGTGATGCCGGTGAGACAGAAGTGATCGTATGAACTGTCACCCAAAGCGAGTACAGCATAGGATAGATGAGAAAGGTCTTCATTAAGGTGTATTAGCTCATCATAGAACGATGCGATGGGCTCAGGTGGTTCGCCATCGCCATGAGTACTACACACAATGTATAGCTGATTAATCTGTTTTAGTTGCTTGAGTTTGAAATCCGCCAGGTTAATGAGTTCTATTGATTTATTCTGATGAACTGCTTTTTCATAAAACTGCTGAGCAATACCTTTGGAATTGCCTGTTTCTGTTCCATAGGCTACAACTGCTCTCTTTTCAACAGCTATGCTTTTATCTGTAGTAGAAATGTCTAATAAGTTATTCGCTAACCATTCTGTTTGTTCATTAGACAAACGCTTTAGAAGGTTTGCTACAGCCTCCCACTCAGATGTTGTGAATAATGATGTAGCTAAGTTTTGCATGAAGTGTGTTTCTAACGCTGTGAATGTTGAAACACATTATGGAGAGAATGTTTAATAATATATAATGAATATTATCTTAATTTAATATCAAAAATATTCATATGGATGTCAGTTTAGCCAGAACCTTTCTTGAAATTGTCAGATCGGGAAGCTTTATCTCAGCAGCAGAAAAGCTGCATGTCACCCAAACGACCGTAACGGCTCGAATTCATAACCTTGAGGGACAACTTGGGTGTAAATTATTTATTCGCAACCGCTCCGGTGCAAGTTTGACATCAAATGGTGTCAGGTTTGTTGAACATGCTACGAAAATGGTGCAATCGTGGGAGCTGGCGAAACGTGATCTGCCTTTACCCCAAGGAGTACAGAATGTACTCAATATTGGCAGTGAAGTGAGTTTATGGAGTCCGCTTGTCTTGCAATGGCTAAATGCACTCAATATCACTGAAAGTGAAGTGGCCATAAGAACAGAGATTGGTGAACGTCAATCGCTTATGGAGCAACTTGAGAATGGTGTTCTAGATATTATTTTGGTTCATCAACCTGAATATTGGCCTGGCGTTCAGGTCGAGCAACTATTAGAAGAAAAACTCATCCACGTGAGTTCCGTTGATAATCCTCACCCATATGTCTACGTGGACTGGGGAGATGACTTTAGACGTCAACATGATGTGGCTTTACCGGAACATGCACGAGCACAACTCACTATTAGCCTTGGACCATTAGCATTACATTACATTTTAACAAACGGTGGAAGCGGCTATTTTCGAACACGTGTGGTTGAGCACCATATAAAAGCAGGACTTTTAAAGCACAATGAACACTATCCTGAGTTTACTTTTCCAGTGTATGTCTTATACAAACAAGCAGATAAACAACGGTATAGCGTACAAATTGATGCCCTGTTTGAATCATCGAAAATTGAGTCACCCTGGTTGCCATAAGTAAAGCATATGCACCAATCACTACAGCACCCTATTTGTCGGTAATAATCGGCCAATAAGTTTGAAGATATATCTAGTGATGATGTTAATTATGGTGTTGTATATATATTTGTTAGGTCTATGGAAATTGAACGTCATCGACGCGAGAAGCATGGCCTGAACTTCTACAAAAACAGGCTAATCACCGTTGTAGTAATACAATTTAGTCAGAGGAAAGAACGTGTCCGACATCGCTTGGATTATTGATGCAGTGAATGCCATATACACAAAACAAGTTGTCGCGAAGTGTTTTGTAACAGCTGATTTTGATTTCACATCAATGGTCGCTATAGCCAACTGAAGTAAAAATCAGTAAATAGCCTGTTTTGAGATTTATATCTTAAAAATAAAGTGCTAAGTGTAAAACTATTGATGCTTCAGAGGAGAGTATTAAAGAAATTACCAAATTGGCTTATAGCAGCAACCTTCTATCAAACTCGTCAATTTAGCAGGTAAAGAATACGAGTCGACATAAATATTGCTGAAATAAAAAAACCTCAAAGAGCGACTCTTTGAGGCTTTATATATTCTTTGGCTCCCCGAGCTGGACTCGAACCAGCGACCCAATGATTAACAGTCATTTGCTCTACCAACTGAGCTATCGGGGAACAGAAAGATGGCTATTCTAGTGGCTTGACCTGTGTAGGTCAAGCCTAAATTTGAATAATTTTTTACGCAATAAATTCGGCAATACGAATCAGTGCGTTACGTAGGTTTTCTTCGCTGGTCGCGATTGAAAGACGAATGTGGTTTTTCAATCCGAACGCAGAACCAGGCACAACAGCTACGCCTTTTTCTACTAATAGGGCTTCGGCAAAATCCATATCGTCCTTCAGTTCAGTTTTGTTTTCCAATACACCGGCGATGCTTGGGAAAACATAAAACGTACCGTCTGTTTCTAGTGAGTCCACGCCAGGCATTTTGTTTAATTCAGAAACGACATAGTCATGACGTTTTTTGAACTCAGCTAACATGGTTTTAATGCATGACTGATCACCGTTCAATGCTTCTACGGCTGCTGCTTGTGAGATAGATGCTGGGTTGGATGTGCTTTGCGACTGTACTTTTTTCATTGCAGCAATTAATGGTGCTGGGCCAGCTGCATAACCAATACGCCAGCCAGTCATTGAATACGCTTTGGAAACGCCATTCATGACCAGTGTTCTGTCATATAGATCCGGGCAGGCATTCAAAATATTGCAGAACGGTTCGTCAGCCCAGTAGATATGTTCATACATATCATCAGTGGCGATGAAAATATTCGGATGTTTGCGTAACACTTCACCTAGTGCTTCCAGCTCTTTCAGACTGTAAGCCATGCCAGTTGGGTTAGATGGGCTATTGATAACGAACAGTTTGGTTTTATCTGTGATCGCCGCTTCTAATTGTTCTGGTGTGATTTTGAACTGATTTTCCTGACCGGCTTTGATAATTACGGGTACGCCGTCAGCAAGCAGTGTCATATCCGGGTATGATACCCAGTATGGTGCGGGGATGATGACCTCATCACCTGCTTCAATGAAGGCTTGAGCCAAGTTGAAAAAGCTTTGTTTACCACCGACGGAAACTAGGACTTGATTCGCGGCATACTCGAGCCCATTATCTCTTGAGAACTTTTTGATGATGGCATCTTTCAAATCTGCTGTGCCATCTACGGGCGTGTATTTTGTTTTGCCGCTGTGGATAGCTTCAATGGCAGCTTGTTTGATGTGTTCAGGAGTATCGAAGTCGGGTTCGCCTGCACCCAGACCAATAACATCTTTGCCCTCGGCTCTCAGCGCCGCAGCGCGTGCTGTGATTGCCAAAGTCGGAGACGGTTTGATGTTTTGAACACGTTGGGAGAGCTTGATAGTCAAAATCTTTCCTTCATTTAACACGGTAAATTGATAAATATCTCAATAATATACGCCAAACATAATCGATGCTAAAGACGTATGAGTAAACATTTTCAGCTAGTCAGCGAATTTTCTCCTGCCGGGGATCAACCAACTGCAATCAAGACTTTGATTGAAGGCTTGGAAAACGGTGAAATGTGGCAAACCCTGCTTGGGGTAACAGGTTCTGGTAAAACGTTTACCATTGCCAATGTTGCGCAAGCTCTGGGGCGGCCGATGATGGTTCTGGCCCCTAATAAGACCCTGGCCGCGCAATTATATAGTGAGATGAAAGATTTCTTCCCCAATAATGCGGTGGAATATTTTGTCTCTTATTACGACTATTACCAGCCGGAAGCGTACGTACCATCCTCAGATACTTTTATAGATAAGGATGCGTCGGTCAACGAGCAGATCGAACAGATGCGCTTGTCGGCAACCAAAGCTATGTTGGAAAGACGTGATGCGATTATCGTATCAAGTGTGTCCTGTATCTATGGTTTGGGTGAGAAAGATGCATATCTTGAGATGGTGTTACATCTGGTTCAGGGTGATGTCATCAGTCAGCGGGATATTCTGCGACGTTTGACCGAGTTGCAATACAGCCGTAACGATGTCGAATTGCATCGAGGTACTTATCGGGTGAGAGGGGAGGTCATTGATATCTTCCCGGCAGAATCTGAGCGTGATGCTGTAAGAGTTGAGTTATTCGATGATGAAGTGGAGCAAATCAGTTACTTCGATCCTCTGACAGGTGAAATTCTACAGCGGGTGAGCCGCATTACCATTTACCCGAAAACGCACTATGTCACACCACGTGATAACCTCTTAAAAGCCGTCGATGCCATCAAAGAAGAGTTAAAAGAACGACTCGAACATCTCAATGCTGACAATAAGCTGGTCGAAGCACAACGTTTAGAACAACGCACCCGCTTTGATATCGAGATGTTGCTGGAGCTGGGATATTGCAACGGCATTGAAAACTATTCCCGCCATTTATCTGGACGTGGGCCGGGGGAAGCACCGCCAACCTTATTTGATTACTTGCCTGACGATGCCATTCTGGTGATCGATGAAAGTCATGTGATGGTGCCTCAGATTGGCGCGATGTATAAAGGCGACCGCTCCAGAAAAGAGACCTTGGTCAACTACGGTTTTCGACTTCCTTCTGCATTGGATAATCGGCCTTTGATGTTTGAAGAATGGGAGAAGTTAGCCCCACAAACGATTTTTGTTTCGGCGACACCGGGTAAATACGAAAATGAACACTCCAGCACCATCGTCGAACAAGTGGTTAGGCCAACAGGACTGGTCGATCCACAAGTCGAAATTCGGCCTGTTGGGACACAAGTCGATGATGTCTTATCTGAAATTAATAAGCGCGCAGCTATCGGTGAGCGTGTTTTAATCACCACGTTAACCAAACGCATGGCAGAAGATCTGACCGAGTATCTACGTGAGCACAATGTCAAAGTGCGTTACTTACATTCTGATATCGATACCGTAGAGCGGGTAGAAATTATTCGTGACTTACGGCTGGGGGAATTTGATGTGCTTATCGGTATTAATCTACTACGAGAAGGTTTGGATATACCGGAAGTCTCATTAGTAGCAATACTGGATGCGGATAAAGAAGGCTTCCTACGCAGCGATCGCTCTCTAATTCAAACAATAGGTCGTGCTGCAAGAAACCTGAATGGTCGAGCTATTTTATATGCCGATGAAATCACGGGCTCTATGAAGCGCGCGATTGATGAGACTGATCGTCGTCGGGAAAAACAGATTGCCTTTAACGAAGAACATGGCATTACGCCACAGGGCATCAAAAAAGCGATTCGAATGGGCATGGATGAGGCTATGTCCAAACCAGCCAATGATAAATATGCCGCAGAAGTCGCTGAAGAGCAGGCCAAGTATGCCTCACTCACGCCACAGCAACTGGCTAAACGAATTCAGCAGATAGAAAATGCCATGTACAAACATGCGCAAAATCTTGAATTTGAAGAGGCTGCCAAGCTACGTGATGACTTGGAACATCTAAGGAAGATAGCCTTGGGTCCGGCCGCTGTTTAAAGGGCTTGCAATCTGTCAGTAGCTGCGTATAATTTCGCAGCTTCACGGCAGGCACGTAGCTCAGTTGGTTAGAGCACCACCTTGACATGGTGGGGGTCGGTGGTTCGAATCCACTCGTGCCTACCAGATATTCAAAAGCGCTTAGGCGCTTTTTTGGTTTTTAAGGCCCTTTGTATCGGCCACAACCAGGACTTCATATGATTTCAGTAACACTTCCCGACGGCTCTCAACGCCAATTCGATCATCCCGTTTCTATCCATGATGTTGCCGCTGATATTGGTACTGGCTTAGCCCGTGCTGCATTAGCCGGTAAAGTTGATGGCAAGCTGGTTGATACGTCATTCGTCATTGAACAGGATGCTGAGGTAGCCATCATTACTGAGCGTGATGAAGATGGTCTGGATGTCATCCGTCACTCTACATCGCATCTAATGGCTCAGGCTGTAAAACAGCTCTATCCTGAAGCACAAGTCACCATCGGTCCGGTGATTGAAGATGGCTTCTATTATGATTTTTCATATAAAGAAGCGTTTACGCCGGATGATTTAGCTAAGATCCAGAAGCGTATGGAAGAGATCGTGAAGCAAGATCTTCCAGTGGTTCGTGAAGAAATCTCTCGTGATGCGGGTATCGAGTTATTCCGTGATATGGGTGAAATCTATAAAGCTGAAATCTTGGAAGATATTCCGCAAGGCGAGACTTTATCTATCTATCGCCAAGGTGATTTTGTCGATTTATGTCGTGGTCCTCACGTACCAAGCACAGGTAAGTTAAAAGCCTTCAAATTGATGAAATTGGCGGGTGCATACTGGCGTGGTAACTCTGATAACGAAATGTTACAACGGGTATACGGTACTGCCTGGCAAGATAAAAAAGCCCTTAAGGCTTATTTACATCGTCTGGAAGAAGCTGAAAAGCGCGACCATCGTAAAATCGCTAAGAATCTTGATCTATTCCATTTGCAGGAAGAAGCCACAGGCATGATCTTCTGGCACGATAATGGTTGGCAGATTTATCGTGTTGTCGAAAACTATATTCGTGACGTGTTACGCAATAATGGTTATCAGGAAGTGCGCACACCTCAGGTTGTCGATCGCACTTTGTGGGAAAAATCAGGTCACTGGGATAAATTTGGCGATATGATTTTCAGTACCCATTCAGAAAATCGTGACTATGCCGTGAAACCAATGAACTGTCCTTGTCATATTCAGATTTTTAATCAAGGTCTGAAAAGCTACAGAGATTTGCCACTACGTATGGCTGAATTTGGTTCATGTCATCGCAACGAACCGTCAGGTACTTTACATGGCCTGATGCGTTTACGCGGATTTACCCAAGATGATGCGCATATTTTCTGTACTGAAGATCAAATTCAGTCAGAGGTCGCCACTTTTATTGATTTATTACACGAGGTTTATGCCGACTTCGGGTTCAATGAAATCATCGTTAAATTATCGACTCGTCCTGAAAGTAGAGTAGGGAGCGATGAGGTATGGGACAAGGCTGAACATGCCCTAGAACAGGCATTAAATGCCGCAGAATTAGACTGGGACCTACAGCCAGGTGAAGGCGCATTCTACGGACCAAAGATTGAATTCTCATTAAAAGATTGTCTTGGCCGTGTGTGGCAGTGCGGTACTATTCAGGTTGACTTCTCAATGCCTGGTCGTCTGGATGCGACATATGTCGCAGATGATGGCAGTAAACAAGTGCCAGTTATGCTGCACAGGGCAATACTTGGTTCTTTAGAAAGATTCATCGGTATCTTAATAGAAGAGTATGCTGGTGCATTCCCAACATGGCTTGCACCTAAGCAAGTGGTGGTGATGGGAATCAGTGATAAACAATCTGAATATGTCAGAAATATCACCAACAATTTGCAGAAACAAGGATTTAGAGTCGATTCGGACTTGAGAAACGAGAAGATTGGCTTTAAAATACGCGAGCACACTTTACGTCGCGTCCCCTACTTGATTGTGGTGGGTGAGCGTGAAGCAGAAAATAATGCCGTGGCAGTACGCACTCGAAAAGGCGAAGACCTAGGTGCAATGCAACTTGAGGACTTTGTTGGCTTGCTACAGAAAGATGTTGCGAGTCGCGGTCGAATAATTATAGAGGATTAGAACATCGCTACAGATCAAAAAAGGCTGAATGGAGAAATCACAGCCAAAGAAGTACGATTAACAGATTCTAATGGTGAGCAAGTGGGCATCGTTACGCTGAAAGACGCGTTAGAACGAGCCGAACAAGCTGATCTGGATTTGGTGGAAATCGCGCCACAAGCGAGTCCACCAGTATGCCGTATCATGGATTACGGCAAGTTTTTGTTTGAAGAAGGCAAGCAGAAAGCGCTAGCTAAGAAAAAACAAAAACAAATTCAGGTGAAGGAAGTTAAATTCCGACCTGGAACAGAAGAAGGGGATTATCAGGTAAAACTACGCAACCTGATACGTTTCCTAGAAAGCGGGAACAAAACTAAAGTCAGCCTCCGATTTCGTGGACGTGAAATGGCGCATCAGGACTTGGGTCTTAAGCTACTTGAACGAGTTGCAGAAGATCTTAAAGAACTGTCTAGCGTTGAACAACGACCTAAGAAAGAAGGGCGTCAAATGATTATGGTTTTGGCTCCAAACAGTAAAAAATAACTATATAAACTTTCAATGCGGAGTTGTTAATTCAATGCCTAAATTAAAAAACCATAGTGGTGCTGCTAAGCGTTTTAAACGCACTGGTAGTGGAAAATTCAAGCGCTCACAAGCTTTCACTAGTCATATCCTGACCAAAAAAAGCACTAAGCGTAAACGTCAATTACGTTCTACTCTGACAATCTGTAAAGCAGATCACATGTCAGTTCGTAAAATGTTGCCAAACCTGTAATTGAGGGAGTTTTCTAATGCCTAGAGTAAAACGCGGCGTCACAGCACGTGCTCGCCATAAAAAAGTTCTTGACCAAGCAAAAGGGTATTACGGTCGTCGTAAGAACGTATACCGCGTAGCTGTCCAAGCAGTCACCAAAGCAGGTCAATATGCTTATCGTGACCGTCGTCAGAAAAAACGTAATTTCCGTACTTTATGGATTGCACGTATCAATGCTGCTGCACGTGAGTGTGGATTGTCTTACAGCAGAATGATTGATGGTCTGAAAAAAGCCTCTATCGAAATCGATCGTAAAGTGTTGGCCGATATCGCTGTACATGATGAAGCTGCATTTGCTGCACTTGCAGAAAAAGCGAAAGCTGCACTGGCAAACTAAATCGTTGGTTTATCGATTAAACCTACGTGTTTGCATGTAAGTAGAAAAGGGCCGCCAAAACGGCCCTTTTTTGTTTCTGAATATTGTTCCTCAGGTGGGGGTAATAATGGCTGAACTGGACACACAGTTAGAAGCTTTAAACGACATTGTTGAGTCTGCGAAAGCAGCAATTGCAGAAGCGAATGATAATCGGGCTTTGGATAACGTTCGCGTTGAGTTTTTGGGTAAGAAAGGCAAAATCACGGCTTATCTGAAAGGATTAGCCAATGTGGGCGTTGAAGAGCGACCCATCATTGGTAAGTCGGTAAATATAGCTAAACAAGATGTGTCTGCGCTCATCGATGCCAGAAATAAAGCACTAGCTGAAATTGCAATGGAAGCTGCTTTAGCAGCAGAAACTGTTGATGTGACTTTACCTGGTCGCAACAGCGAGGTGGGTGGTTTACATCCCGTCACTCGTACATTACAGCGTATAGAACGTTACTTTAAGAATATTGGTTTTGATGTGGCGGAAGGCCCCGAAATCGAAGATGGTCATCATAACTTTACTGCGCTTAATATTCCTGAGCATCACCCTGCTCGTGCTATGCATGACACATTTTATTTTGACGCAGATAAATTATTAAGAACACATACCTCACCGGTGCAAATCCGTGTGATGGAAGAAGAACAGCCACCTTTACGCCTGATTGCCCCGGGCAGAGTGTATCGTTGCGACTCAGACTTAACCCACACACCGATGTTTAATCAGATTGAAGGGTTGATGGTGGATGAAAATATCAGTTTTACTGATCTGAAAGGTATCTTGTCAGACTTTCTGCAAGCATTCTTTGAAAAACCATTAAAAGTACGTTTTCGTCCTTCGTATTTTCCGTTCACAGAACCTTCAGCTGAAGCAGATATCGAGTGTGTAATCTGCGGCGGGGAAGGTTGTCGCGTGTGTAGTCATACCGGTTGGATTGAAATACTTGGCTGCGGCATGGTTCATCCGAATGTATTCAAACACGTCAACATTGATAGTGAAAAGTATCTTGGCTTTGCGTTTGGTCTCGGTGTCGAGCGTATGGCGATGCTGCGATACGGCGTCAATGACTTACGTATGTTCTTCGAAAACGATTTACGTTTCCTGAAACAATTCAGTTAAGCGACGAGATAAGACAATGAAGTTTAGTGAAAAATGGTTAAGAGAGTGGGTAAACCCTGCACTTGATACAGATGCATTAGTTGAGAAACTCACTGGTGCTGGTCTCGAAGTTGATGCCGTAGAAGCTGTGGCAGGCGAGTTTTCAGGTGTCGTTGTGGGACAAGTCACTTCTGTCACACCGCATCCGGATGCTGATAAGTTACGTCTGACAAAAGTTAATGTGGGTGGCGAAGCGTTACTGGATATTGTTTGTGGTGCAAGTAATGTTCGCGAAGGATTGAAAATACCTGTTGCGGTCATCGGTGCTGTTTTACCTGGTAACTTTAAAATTAAACAAGCCAAACTGCGTGGTGTGCCATCGTTTGGTATGTTGTGTTCATCAAAAGAATTAGGCCTGACGGAATCTGCTGACGGTTTGATGGAGCTTGCTGATGATGCACCTGTTGGTGAAGATTTTCGTGTTTATCTGGATTTAGATGATAAGGCAATCGATATTGATCTCACACCCAATCGTAGTGATTGCTTAAGTGTCGCGGGTGTAGCACGTGAAGTCGGTGTACTGACTTCAGAAGATATCAACGCTGTCGCATCTGAGCCTGTCAGCGCAACCTCTTCCAAGATTTTGGATGTCAAAGTTGAAGCAACTACTGCCTGCCCACGATATCTGGGACGCACCATCGAAAATATTAATCCAGCAGCAGAAACACCTGTGTGGATGCAAGAGAAGCTCCGCCGCAGTGGGTTAAGAAGTTTGGGACCTGTGGTTGATGTGACTAACTATGTCATGCTCGAATTAGGGCAGCCTATGCATGCCTTTGATTTGGGTAAGATTGAACAATCAATTAATGTGCGTTTATCACAACAGGGTGAAAAGCTGACCCTGTTAGACGGCCAAACAATCGATACGCATGCAGATACCTTATTGATTTGTGATGCAGAAAAGCCACTAGCCTTAGCTGGTGTTATGGGTGGACAAGACTCATCAGTGAGTTCACTCACCACCTCTCTGTTCCTAGAGTCAGCATTCTTTGCACCAGAAGCTATTGCTGGTAAAGCGCGAAGCTATGGTTTGCATACAGATTCATCACATCGCTTTGAACGAGGGGTGGATCCAGAATTAGCTAGCAAGGCTATGAATCGTGCAACATCTTTATTGCTTGAAATTGTGGGTGGTGAAGCTGGCCCTGTTGTTGAAGAATGTAGCGAGAAAGATTTACCGAAAACAGCAACGATTCATCTTCGTTCTGACAGAATCAAACGAGTGCTTGGCCTTGAACTGGACGGTAAAACAGTGGCTGAACAATTAACAAGATTGGGTTTGGCTGTTGATGTCGTTGAAGATGGCTGGCAGGTATCAGTCCCTTCTTTTCGTTTTGATCTCTCAATCGAAGTGGATTTAATCGAAGAGTTAGGCCGCTTGTACGGCTACGATAAATTGCCTAATACTCGTCCGCAGGGAACCGTTTTAACAACCAATATTACGGAGACATTGACACCGGTTGAGCGGTTGCAAAACCTCATGGTTGACCGTGGTTATCATGAAGCTGTGACCTATAGTTTCGTTGAGCCTAAAATCCAGCAGCTACTCGCACAAGACGACTCAGCGCCGATAAAATTGGCCAATCCCATTTCGTCTGATCTTTCTGTGATGAGAACATCACTCTGGCCGGGCCTGGTTCAGGCAATGGTTTATAATGCAAATCGACAGCATGACCGGATTCGTCTATTTGAGGTAGGACGTGTCTTCAAAGGTAATTTGAACGATATTGCACAACCGCGTCAAATTGGTGGTTTAATATACGGCAGTAATTATGCCGAACAGTGGTCGCAGAATCCACGTGAAGTGGATTTCTTCGACATCAAAGCCGATGTAGAAGCGCTGCTTGCACTTGGTGGTGGTCAAGTAAGGTTCGAGAAAGAATCTCACCCAGCATTACATCCCGGCCAATCTGCACGTGTCTATAAGAACGATGAAGCTATTGGTTGGCTAGGCGCTATCCATCCAAAACTAAACAAATCACTGGATATTGATGGGAAGGTCTACGTTTTCGAGTTAAGCCTGAATGATGTCGTTGATTCTGTCGTTCCCGAGTTTGAGACACTGTCAAAATTCCCAGCATTGCGTCGTGATTTGGCTCTTTTGGTAGATGATGCTGTCAATGCGGGTCAAATTGAAGATTGCTTGAGTAAGATCGATTCTGATATTCTTAAGTCATTTCAATTATTTGACGTGTATAGTGGAGAAGGCGTCGAGCTTGGTAAGAAAAGCTTGGCAGTGGCCTTTATACTCCAGCACAAAGAGCGAACATTAACAGACGATGAAGTCGACTCATTGCTTAAAACTGTGACAGAAACGCTGTCGCAAAAGCTTAATGCAACGATAAGATCTTAACATCGCTTAATAAACAATAAGAATTAATTTGAGGTAGACATGGCACTGACTAAGGCCGATATGACAGAACAGTTGTACGATGAATTAGGTTTCAACAAACGTGAAGCAAAAGAATTAGTTGAAATGTTTTTTGAAGAAATTCGTACGGCATTAGAAAAAGGTGAACAAGTAAAGTTATCTGGGTTCGGTAATTTTGAATTAAGAGATAAAAGTGAAAGACCAGGTCGTAACCCAAAAACTGGTGAAGAAATCCCAATAACAGCCCGTCGCGTGGTCACGTTCAGACCCGGACAAAAACTGAAGGCAAGGGTGGACAATTATGCTGGAAGCAAGTAACAACAACGAACTCCCTGTAATACCGGCGAAACGCTATTTTACGATTGGTGAAGTCAGTGAGTTGTGTGGTGTAAAACCTCACGTTCTTCGGTACTGGGAACAAGAATTTTCACAACTTAAACCGGTTAAACGTCGAGGTAATCGTCGTTATTACCAGCGTCATGATGTTGTGTTGATTCGTGAGATTCGTGGCTTGTTATATGAGCAAGGCTTCACCATCGGTGGTGCCAGACAGCAATTGGGAACCGATGCAAAAGCGAGTGCATCTGCTGATAATCAAACTGATCAAAAACAGCTCGTAAAAGAGTTGCTGAAAGAACTTGAAGATTTAAGAACGTTTTTAAACTAATTTCTTTTCAAATAAAAAAGCCCGTACAAAGTTCTTGTACGGGCTTTTTTATTTGAAAAGAATGATTTTTGGCTAGTCGATATTGTGGGCATTTAACTTGTTAATAGCATGACAAGAATAATGTATGGTTAATTTCATATCTACCTATGTAATGTAGTCCTCATGGTGTGCAATTATTCTGACTAAAAAACTGTTGTTGCACAGGTTTTTCGAGAGGAATACCAGCTAAATAGGCCTGTTGAATTTGTTGCCAGTAATAACGATACGAAGCTTTGTCATACAGTTTTCCATTCAGCTGAATAGGTGCCCAGTTGTGTTGTTGCGCTGATAGTAAAACCTCACTGGCTAGTTGGAGCTGCTGTGGGTTAGGACTCATAGCCTCTATAATAGGTTTGATCTGAGCAGGGTGAACACTCCACATCCTCATAAAGCCGAACTGATGGCGGGCTCGATAGGCATCATTGTAGGTTTGTTGATAATCTTTAATCGCTAAGGTGACATTATGTGAGGCAATACAACCAGAGGTTATCGCTGCACTGACAATCTCAGTTTTTGCTTTTACGATTAACGCATGTTCGAACTGTAGAGGGCTCCGCATCGCTTCATCCGTTATCACTCCCTGATGAGCACTGACATAGTCCATAATGCCAAAATCGAGCACTTCAACTGGCTCCATCATGGCAATCTTGTTGACATCACCTAAGGCGCCATGGGTTTCAATCAAAACATGTATTGGCAGCGGACACTGAAGACTATATTTCTGTGAGGCTAGCTGGATGTATTCAAGCATCATCTCAACTTGAGTCGCATCCTGCGCCTTGGGAAGTGTTATGTAACGAATGAGATCTCTTGCCCCAGATAATAAAATATCGACTTCCTGTTTCCAGACAGGCTCCTTGAAACCATGGATACGCACACCTGCCATTTTATGAATGTTATGTTCGCTATTGAGAAGCTCAACAATCATATTGGCGTGGGAAATTTCTGTCCCCGTTGCTGCACCATCTTCGCAATCACAAGTTATGTCGAAAACAGGGCCATACTCAGCTTGAATCGCAAAGGCTTTGAGTAGTGTGTGACGGTTACCTGCAAAGTGTTCACATACCGGTATCAGTGGAAGTGTTGGCTCTTCATTCATAAGCGCATCATTGGGATGAATCAAGGTACTCATTTATATATCTATCCTAGATAGGCCCTTTCTATCGGGTCAGTTATCATAAAGTGTCTGATTGTCAGAAGTATAATATATCGATTAAGTCTGGTTTTTAGTTTAAAAAGATGCGATTATTCACGGTTTTGGTTGCCGTATTTTCGTTTTGAAAATGATCCCACAGGTCTTTTTGATATGACGAGTAAATACGGTATGGTCTGAATTGAGTAAACAGTGTTTTGTCTTAACGCAAAATTTTTGTTGATCAATTCCTGTATTTCGGCACATGATTAACACATGACAGAAACAGAACTACAACATTCTGAACAAATACGGAAAGTGTTCTTTGTATCAGACCGCACCGGACTTACTGCCGAATCTTATGGAAAGTGCTTGTTGGCTCAATTTCCAGATCTCGAGTTTGAAACCATCACACTGGCCTTTGTTGACACCCCAGAAAAAGCATTACAGGCCAGAGAGAAAATAAACGAAACCAGCTTAGAGTCTAATCTCAAACCCGTTGTTTTTAGCACTTTAGTGCATGATGATGAGCAATACATTATCGAGAGCGCTAACGCTTGTGTTATTAGTTTGTTTCACAGTTATATTGGCTCATTGGAAAGTTTCTTTGGTGTTGAGTCATCACATAAACAAGGTGTCTCGCGAATTGCATTTAGCGATACCACATACCAGCGCAGATTAGACGCCATTGACTTCGCTCTGACGCATGATGATGGTGTCAGACCCGATCATTATAATGATGCCGATGTGATTCTTGCTGGTGTGTCACGTTGTGGTAAGACCCCTACAAGTCTTTATCTGGCAATGAACTTTTCACTCAAAGTGGCGAACTATCCTTTGACGCCAGAAGACTTGTCTTCAGATGAATTACCTCAGTGTTTATTGGATAATATTGATAAACTGGTCGGGCTAACAATCAAGCCCGTACCATTAAGTCGTATCAGACGCCAACGCCGGCCCGGGAGTGAATACGCCTCTCTGGAAATTTGTCAGGCAGAATTGACACAAGCACAATCTATGTTCGATAAAGCGGGAATTGCCGTTTTCGAAACAACCGATACTTCAATCGAAGAAATCTCAAGCCGTGTAGTACGCGCACTGGGTTTGGGCCGGGAGCGAGTAAGAGAGTCGGTTTTAATGTTTAATAAATCTATAAAAGCAAGGTAGTTATAACTATGTCGGAATATGTTATCTCTCTGGATAAGCTATGCATGGAGGATGTCGGCAGAGTAGGTGGTAAAAACGCCTCATTAGGTGAAATGCTGCAAAATCTCGCCCCTCTAGGAGTCGATGTCCCAGGTGGCTTTGCCACAACAGCGGATGCTTACCGGGAGTTTCTTCTGCACGATGGACTCCAGAGTAAAATCAATGAACGCTTGCGTGAGCTGGATGTCGATGACGTCACTGCTTTGCAAAAAACAGGTCAGGAAATCCGTGATTGGATTATGACTATTCCTTATCCAGAAGCGATGGAAAAAGCGATAGACGAAGCTTATGCCGCGCTGGAAAAAGAATACGGTCCTGAAGCAAGCTTTGCTGTGCGTTCATCAGCAACGGCAGAAGATTTACCTGATGCTTCTTTCGCGGGGCAACAAGAAACATTTCTTAACGTTTCTGGCTTAGCAAACATCAAAAAAGCGATTCGTGAAGTGTTTGCATCATTATTTAATGATCGTGCTATTGCGTATCGTGACCACCAAGGCTTTGATCATAGTGAAGTCGCTTTATCTGCTGGCATCCAAAAAATGGTGCGTTCTGATATTGCAAGTGCCGGTGTTGCGTTTTCACTTGATACAGAAAGTGGCTTCCGTGATGTTGTCTTCGTTACTGGTAGTTATGGCCTGGGCGAAATGGTGGTGCAAGGTGCTGTCAACCCTGACGAGTTCTATGTTCATAAAAATACTCTAGAAGCCGGTCGTCCATCAGTTTTACGCCGTACAGTCGGTCATAAAGCCATTAAAATGATTTACTCTGGGGATGCTTCATCTCCGGTGAAAACGGTGGATGTTGATGCAGAAGAACGCTTACATTTCTGCTTAACTGACAAAGAAGTTGAGTCTTTAGCGAAAATGGTTGTCACCATTGAGAAACATTATAAGCGTCCTATGGATGTGGAATGGGCTAAAGATGGTAATGATGGCCGAATTTACATTGTTCAGGCACGTCCTGAAACAGTGCAAAGTCGTACCAAGAAAAACGTTCGTGAAACATTCGTTCTGAAACAAGAAGGTGAATTACTTTCTGTTGGCCGCGCTATTGGCAGCAAAATTGGTCAAGGCAAAGTGCGTTTACTAAACAGTCTCGATCAAATGAATAAATTCCAAGAAGGTGACGTTCTGTTAACAGACATGACAGATCCAGATTGGGAACCTATCATGAAACGTGCTTCTGCGATTATCACTAACCGTGGTGGTCGTACATGCCACGCGGCTATCATCGCTCGCGAATTAGGTATTCCTGCTGTTGTAGGCTGTGGCGATGCGACTGAAACCATTAAAGAAGGCACAGAAGTCACTGTCTCTTGTGCTGAGGGTGATGAAGGTAATATCTATGCTGGCTTGCTCGAATTCGAACATCGCGTAGAAGAACTCGATAATATGCCTGAGTTGCCAGTCAAGATTATGATGAACGTTGGTAACCCTGACCGTGCATTCAGCTTTGCACAATTACCAAACAAAGGTGTCGGTCTGGCTCGTTTGGAATTCATCATCAACAATATGATCGGTATTCATCCAAAAGCATTGATGAATGCAGATGAGATGGAAGGTGAAGTTAAACAAGCGATTAAAGAACGTACAACTGCTTATGGCGACCCAGTAGAATTCTACATAAGCCGTATTGCAGAAGGTGTATCAACTATCGCTGCTGCATTCTACCCTGAGACGGTCATCGTACGTATGTCAGACTTCAAATCAAATGAATACGCCAATCTAATTGGCGGCACATTATTTGAGCCTGAAGAAGAAAATCCAATGATCGGTTTCCGCGGTGCTTCGCGTTATTCATCAGACGATTTTGCTGAATGCTTTAAACTTGAAATTGAAGCAATGAAGCGCGTTCGTGATGAAATGGGCTTAACTAATGTTGAATTGATGATTCCATTTGTTCGTACATTAGACGAAGCTGAGTCAGTCGTTAACTTACTAAAAGAAAACGGACTGGAGCGTGGCAAAAATGGTCTGCGTCTAATCATGATGTGTGAGTTACCTTCAAATGCTGTGATGGCAGATGAATTCCTTGAGTTCTTCGATGGTTTCTCAATCGGTTCAAATGATATGACTCAGCTAACACTGGGCTTGGATCGTGACTCAGCATTAGTGGCGGGTTCATTTGATGAACGTAATCCTGCTGTATTGAAGATGCTTGATATGGCCATTACCGCGTGTAAAAAAGCGGATAAATACGTCGGTATTTGTGGTCAAGGACCTTCAGATCATGAAGATCTTGCAGAGTGGTTATTAGAACGTGGCATTAGCAGTATCTCTCTGAATCCGGATACTGTTGTTAGTACTTGGCAGGCTTTAGCTGAAAAGCATGTTTAAAAAGTAAAAAAGCGAGTGTCCGGCCTGTTTTTTCAGGCCGGGCTTTGCTAATATAGCGACCTCGTCAATCTGGCTATATCAAGCAATCCATAGGTTGACACAAAAATCGTCGGGGCATGGCGCAGCCTGGTAGCGCACTTGCATGGGGTGCAAGGGGTCGAAGGTTCAAATCCTTCTGTCCCGACCAATTTCTCTTGTTAATATTCTCAAGATATAAACTCACAATTACGAGCCGCTTTGCCTTAAAGCATTAATAATCCGTTCTCGCTCTTCTTCTCCATAAAAGCTTGGATCATCAAATAAGTCTCTTTGTGGTTGATCGAACATCATGCTGAGTACTTGGGAGCTGGTTTGGACCATCGGTTCGAAGTGAGCATTATTTCCACTGACAAGATCAACTACACGGCGACGACGGTAAACTGTATAAGCTGCCAATATCAATAAAACTGCGCCAATATAAAATGGTAGACCTTGTGCTCCAATCAGTGTCATCAATGAGCCTGCTGCGACAGGTGCAAAGGCACATCCTAGGCCATGAAGAACCAACATATCCGATGAGCCTGAAACAATTTCGTCAGGATGCAGTTGGTCGATAAGTTGAGCCACTGACAGTGGATAGATAGAGAAAGACAGGCCACCCCAGATAAAAAAGACAATAAGTAACACCGTTTGAGAGGGAATGATTGCCATGGATAAAGCGATGATACCGGCTAATGTCACTACCCATGTAATCACTTTTGGCCTGTCATGCTTATCTGAATAACGACCAATAGGAATCTGCAAAGCCGCACCACCTAAAATTGTCAGACTCATTATCAATGCTATGCCACTAATGTCATAACCAAGTTGAGTGGCATAGATTGGTGTCATTGCCCAAAATGCGCCCATCGCTAAACCCGATAGGGTTGAACCGGCAACAGAGAGTGGCGCAATTTTTAATAAATTTTTTAAACTGCTTTTAGGTTTTTCTGAATTGATAGTGGGTTGATTTCGTCGTGTTAATGTTAAAGGGAGTATCGCCCAACTTATGAGAATAGAAACGATAGCAAATAATAAGAAATTATCTGGTGTCGCGATATGTAACATTTGTTGCGCGATAGTGAGTGCACCTAAGTTAACTACCATATAAAAAGCAAATACACGGCCACGTTCGTGACTGGCTGCCTGACTATTGAGCCAGCTCTCAATGACTGTCATCAGGGTGATGTAGGCAAGCCCATAGAAAAATCGCAAGATAATCCAGACCCATGCATCAATAAAAATAATGTGTATTAAAGTCGAGGACGCACATATTGATGCACAAAATGCAAATGTCCGGATATGTCCCATTCGGCGTATGAGTCTACCGCTCACCCAGGTGCCACAAATAAAGCCAATAAAATAGCTCGACATAATGAAGCCCATTGTCGCGCTAGAAAAACCTTCATCTGTACCTCTCAATGTAAGTAGGGTACTAATCAGCCCATTGCCTAACAATAAAAGGGCAACACTCCATAAAATAGATTGGATTGGTTTTAATAATGCAAAGGATTGCATATGTTCTCCTGTGTATTTCTGCACCTTATTGTGGAATGTCGTGCACCAAAAACATGCTTAATCTATGTGAGGGTAGTGAAGAAACATGCTATATAGCGATAAACTGCAGGTTTAAGAGTCATCATTGCTGTTCTTTACCTCGTTGTAAGGCATTTGATGCAAATGCTGCACCGATAATCTGGTCATGATGATTGAGGTGATTGGGTACAGAGTGATTTTCACAGAAATTTCGCAGTCAGGTGATAATATCAATCTCGAACTATCCTTGTTAGCAGTTCACCACCCTTAGCCAGCTTACTCCCGATAAGCTGGCTTATTTTTTTCAAAACTTTACATTCCCACTGCAACCATTATTTTTTTATCGTGTCATAGTTTTACCTGAGACTATAGTCATGGGTGTAATTTCTACTCCTTGTTTTGAGAAGGCGGTGATGTCTACATTACCGCCTTTTTTCTTGCTTAGTAGATAACTAATCGATTTTCATTCGTTAATTCCAATGAATATTTCTTTCGTTTGTATAGTCAATAATCGTACTGACGTTCACTGACCTGTACGTCAGTAATCCTATCTGCGTAAATCTCCTTTTTTTGGAGTAGGGTGGTTCCAGTAACCACCCTTTTTTTATGCTTATCTCTGCATATAACATGACTAATGTATGATGAATTTGTGGTTTGAATTTTTAAAAGGGAATTATTTATATGCACTATCGCTATCTTGGGAATACAGATTTAAAAGTCAGCCGAATTTGTCTGGGTACGATGACTTTTGGCGAGCAAAACACCCAAGCTGAGGGACATCAGCAATTAGACTACGCTCTCAGTGAGGGGGTTAACTTTATTGATACTGCTGAGCTCTATGCTATCCCTCCCTGCGCTGAGACTTACGGTGCAACCGAAACAATAATTGGTCAGTGGCTACAAAAAAGAGCTCGTAGAGACGACATTGTCTTAGCGAGCAAAATCGCAGGACCAGGCGGTGATTGGGTTTCTCATATCAGAGGTGGTCAAACCCGCTTTGATGAGAAAACCATAGAAACAGCATTGAATAACAGTCTTAAACGTTTAAAAACGGACTATATTGATTTATACCAATTACACTGGCCGGAGCGTAATACAAACTACTTCGGTCGATTAGGATACGAACAGCCTGAGAATGAGCAAGGTTTGACACCGATCATTGAGACTTTACAAGCATTGGAGAAACAAGTTCAGGCAGGAAAAATTCGCCATATTGGTTTATCCAATGAAACACCATGGGGAATAATGCAATTTATCACTGTGGCTAAATCGATGAATCTGCCATTAGTTGTGAGTGTGCAAAACCCTTATAGTTTATTGAACAGAACCTATGAAGTCGGGTGTGCAGAGATTAGTCATCGGGAGAATGTTGGTCTGCTTGCCTATTCTCCGTTGGGGTTTGGTGTACTGACAGGAAAATACCTTAATGCACAACCTACTGATACTCGATTAACTCTCTGGCCGAATTATAGTCGCTATAGTAACCCTCAGGCGGTTGAGGCAACACGTGCCTATGTGGAGCTTGCTCAGCGTTTTCAGCTTGACCCGGCCCAGATGGCATTGGCTTTTGTTAATTCACGGCCATTCCTAACAGCTAATATCATTGGCGCCACTAACATGTCCCAGCTCAAAAATAATATCGCCAGTGAGCAGCTGATATTGTCAGAAGAATTACTGTCGGAAATAACGAATATTCATCAACGTATTCCTAATCCTGCACCCTAGTAATAATTTTTATTTGTAAAAATTAAATATAAATGAAATGGGGACGACAACAATAAGAGTGGCCTTATTTTAGTCGCTGACTAAGCATGACATAAAAAATGGCATCAATGAGCAATATAAGAGGAGGAAAGGCAATATGACTTTTTTTGGCTGCAAGCTTGTAATTGTTGATAGGCTTTCCTCTTTCACTCCTTCAGCGACGGTGTTATTGGTTAATCACTCACATGTTGCGTGAGTCATGACGCTATCGAAAACGAGTATTTCACGATCTGTATGGGTGGGAAGTGTGGTATTTCTCACCGTTTCCACTATAATTTTTGTGGCCGTATTCAACCTATTAGTGGATAAAGTCACTCAGAACCAGCTTGAGCCGCTCATAAAACAGATATCAATACAGTCTAAAAATATCAGTACTGATGATATTACTGAACAGAAGGAAGCACTGTCCTGGTTAGATGCGGTGCCTTATATTAAGCAGGCCGTGGTCTTTGGTAAAAATGCGGAGACGCTTTTTTATTATAAAAAACCGAATCAAGAGGTCACGCATAAGTATGCCAATCAATGGCGGCAAACGTTCACTAAGACAAATCATTATTCAGATTCAGAGGTTCTCCATACGCTTCAGCCAATTGATGAAACGCATGAAAATGTGGAGAGTATTTATTTAGAGGTTGATAAACGTCTATTACAAAAGCTTTTTTATCCAATCTGGCTTGGCGGATATGCTGGGCTCGTGATGTTTTTTCTAGCCATCCTGGCTACAGTCTGGTTTTTTATGCGTCGATATGTTCTCCCAGTAAGACGATTTGTCGATGCTGTATTGGAAACAAAACAGGCTCAGCAATTAGGATGTGAACAAAGTTTACAAGATATAGAGCGCATAATTATTGATTTACAATCTGATAATCAGAACTGGGTTGAGTACAGTAAACAGTTGGATCTAAAGCTAAAGCAGCAAACTGATGAAACGTTAGAAATAACGAATCGTTTGACAGCACAATATGAGAACGAAAAAAACACGAAATTAGCACTTATTAACCTCAGTGGCCGTGGGTTAAAGGCTTTAGTTCATAAAATGATTAATGATGTCGAATTTCTGAAAGTTCACATCACTGAATCACAAGTACATGAAAAGGCCAGTCAGCTGAATGATTCAGTTCATGAGTTATTAGATGTTATTGAACGATTACAAATATATTCAAAACTAAATGACAACCAACTGCCAGTCGAGCTGCAACAGACTGATTTATATCGACTGCTTCATTCAGTACTGGAGAGTAATCAAGCCAAGGCTAGTCAAAATGAACATACACTGACATTAAGCTTCCAGTGTGATGTCAGAGAAGCCATATTGGATCCTTATAAGCTAAGACAAATCCTCAATAACTTAATCGATAATGCCATCCGGTTCTCCTCGCCAGGGAATATTGAGTTAAGCCTTGTTGAGAGCACTAACGAGACAAAACCTTTTCTGACATTTTCAGTCAGCGACCCTGGACCAATTATAGATACGGTCGAACAACAACGTATTTTTGAACCTTTTCAACAAGCTTCGAACAATGAACAAGCCATGACAGTAGGCTTAGGACTGGGCTTAGCGATCTCAAGCCAATTGATCAGCTTGATGTTGGGTGATTACGGCCTGGAGGCGACTAAAAAAGGTAATCGTTTTTGGTTCACCCTACCTATTGAAATCATTTCTCGGTCAACGGTCTTATCAGAAGAAAAACCATCTTCGCTAAAAACATCTGCCGAAAAGGCACTCAAAACAATACTTGTCGTAGAAGACAATGAAGTCAATCAATCCGTTGCTTTGAACATGCTAGAAAAACTTGATTGTAAAGTGGATTTAGCGAGCGATGGCAAAGAAGCATTAGACGCTTGTCGTGTGAGTGAATATGACATGATTTTAATGGATTATCACATGCCGATGATGAGTGGTATCGAAGCGACTCAACAAATCAGAAAGGGGTTGAAGCTGACAGTCCCCATTATTGCGTTAACTGCGGATGATGATGAACAAGTTAAATCTGACTTCTATGCTGCCGGGGTAAACGATATTCTGATTAAACCAGTTAATTTCAATAAGCTGGTGGATTTATTAACTAAATTCTTAGGATATACCAAAGAAAAGTTGCCAGAATCAACTAATCTTGATGACGCCAAGGGCTCAAACTCTATACTTAATATGCGTGTTGTGGATGATATTCGCGCTATGGCAGGGGAAAGTGGCCAACAGATGGTTGAGCAAATCTTTCAGGTCTATATGGAGCATACTCCAAGTCTCATCCAGGCAATCAAACAGGCCTATAAACATCAAAACGTAGAGCAATTATTTAAATCTGCACATGCCTTGAAATCCAGTTCACTCAATATTGGCGCTTCGGCTGTTGCCGAGTTAGCAAAACAAATAGAAATGTTGGCACGACAAAATAATCTTGACCAGATTGGGGGATATATAGATAAACTAGATACGCATTATGTTGAATTGACTTCTTTCTTAGATGAACAGTGGCGGGGGATTTGATGGCAAATACCATCAAAAAGCAAGTAGTCTTGATAGTGGATGATGATCCCGTCACACGTATGCTCATGACTCAGTCATTGACCTCGAGTGAGTTACAGATTGTCGAAGCTGCATCGGGTGAAGAAGCGATCATTCAATTTACGACGCATAAACCTGATATCACATTACTTGATGTATCGATGCCCGGCATGAATGGTTTTGAGTGCTGTGCACAACTGCGTGCTCTGCCGAAAGGTGCTGAGTGTGCCATTGTGATGGTGACAGCACTGGATGATGTTGAAGATATTGAACAGGCTTTTGAATCTGGCGCCACCGACTTTATCACCAAACCATTGAAGTGGCCGCTCTTTAAACATCGGGTTCGTTATATTCTTAAGGCGAACAAAACGCTTCAAGAGCTGAGCCTGAATAAAAATAAATTGGCTAAGGCCCAGTCAATCGCCAATCTGGTGTATTGGGAGTGGGATTTTGAGTCCGAGTTTCTCGAATGCTCATCAGATATGTTCGACATGCTGGGTTTTTCAAAAGAAACCAATCTGACAGTTCGAACCGCGCTAAAAAAAGTGCATCCAGATGACAGGCCACGTTTGATGATGGCGCTCAAACAAGCCGTTTACGAAAAGCAGTCATATGATATTGAATACCGAATTATTCGTAACGATGGTAGCGTGTTATTTGTGAATGAGCGGACCGATATTAGTTTCGAATATGGTCAATGGCGTATGGTAGGTACCTTGCATGACATTACCTCAAGAAAACAGTCAGAGCAGGAGATTACTTATTATGCTTACTACGACACGCTGACAGATTTACCAAATCGACGTCTTTTCATTGAGCAGTTAGAAACGGCCATTGCCAGTGCAAAACGCCATCAGAATAAATTTGCGCTGATGTTTCTTGACTTGGATCGTTTCAAATATATCAATGACACCTATGGTCATCACATTGGGGATGAGGTGCTCTGTCAGTCTGCCGTCAGAATTCGAGAGTGTGTCAGAGACTCAGATGTCGTCGCTAAAGCAAATTATGATGCTGATAATCGTGTTGCTCGCTTGGCCGGTGATGAATTTACTGTCTTATTGGATGATGTAGGCCGGGTCGAGCAGGTTGCTGAAATTGCTCAGCGTTTAATTCAAGCGTTTTCTGAGCCTTTCCTGATTAGTGATAAGTTTTTACATATCTCAATTAGTATGGGCATTACCTTGTTTCCTGATGATGGTCACAATGTTCAGACCTTATTACAACATGCCGATGTGGCTATGTATCATGCTAAAGAAAAGGGAAGAAATAATTATCAGTTCTTTTCTGAAAGTATGAACAACTATCTTAAATTACGTTTAGAGATGGAGAATGATCTCAGAATAGCGTTGGCTGAACAGCAATTTGAGGTATTTTATCAGCCGCAATATGATGCTCAAAGCATCACTATTGTGGGGGTTGAAGCATTACTTCGTTGGCGTCACCCTACAAAGGGGTTATTAACACCGGATGTATTTATTGAAGTGGCCGAGAGCACGGGACTCATTTTATCAATTGGGAACTGGGTCTTGATGCAAGCCTGTCTTCAAGTGAGGGAGTGGCAGAAAACATCAGGCTGTGCCTACCGTATTGCTGTGAACTTATCGGCGTCTCAGTTTACGCAATCTTATCTGTTAGATACGATAAAAAATACTTTGGATGTCACTGATCTACCACCAGAAACGCTTGAGCTTGAAATTACGGAAACAGCCATGTTGAAAGATACTGCTGAGACTATTCCACTTTTGTTTTCGTTAAAAAAGTTGGGCGTGCGGCTCGCAATTGATGATTTTGGTACAGGCTATTCTTCTCTGAGTTATTTGAAGAACTTTCCTATTGATACTTTAAAAATCGATCGTTCTTTTGTAGAGGAAATTGTCTCAAATACAAAAGACTGTGCCATAGCACAAACAATTGTACAGTTAGCGGATAATTTGCAATTGTGTACGATCGCTGAAGGTGTTGAAACCAGTGAGCAAGCGGAAGTTTTAAGGAAGTTAGGCTGTGCAGAATTTCAGGGGTTCTTTTTTTGTCACCCGATGCCTGCACAGCAGTTACGTTTATTATTGGACCACTAGGTCTTATTTTTTTCGTCTAAAAAAGCCGCATGATTATCGAGTAGAGCATCATGCCGATCTAATAAGCCGATATCTAGTACAGGTGAGGCATCGATGTGCTGAGCATCCATCATCTGGGCTACCCTTTTCAGAGCAGAAATGATCATGGTTTGTTCCCACTCCTGAAGATCGCCAAACTGTCGTGTAAATTGCTCTTGAAGAGGAATAGGTGCGTTCTTCAGAATTTCCAATGCCTTATCAGTCAGATGAACATGTACTTTACGTTTATCAGATTCTGAACGCATTCGATAAACCAGTTCACGCTTCTCCAGACGATCAACAATTGTCGTGACCGTTGCCTGACTAAGACTCATCTCACTGGCCAGTTCGCCAATGGTTATCTGACCTTTATCTCTGAGGCTTTGCAGAAGCAGAATTTGTGGTGCAGTTAAGCTAGTGGTTTTTGCCAGATATTTAGAGTGCAAATCAGTTGCACGAATAACTCGCCTTAAAGCGATTAAAACTTCTTCAATTTGGTTCAACAGGTGATCCTTCTGCTTATCAGTCAGATCAAGATTATAAACTGCATCTAAATTTAAACCGATAGTTTTACTCATAATCTTCCAATTGGTTAAAACAACGCTCAAAGTCGGCCAATATAATTAGCTGTTGTTTATGTTTTACGGTTGCATATATAGGGCTCAATGCATTTTTCTGTTCAACATGAACCATATTTTGCAAATCCAACAAGGTAATCCTTATCACCTCATCAACGCTTATCCCGACTAAGCCATTATCTGACTCAAGAATAATGATGTGGCGCGCATCATATGAATCAGCAATACCAAGCAGTTTTCTGCTGCAAACAATAGTGACAATCTCACCTCTTATATTGAGTACCCCATCTACATATGACGGCGAGCCCGGTACAGGGACGGGGGCGATATAGTCATGAACTTCCCTCACCTTATCTACTGCATGAGCGTAATTTTCATCTTCTATGGCGAAGCAGAGCCATTGTTTGTTGTCTTGTAACTGTAATGTCATCTATTGAATATACGTTGATAATCTCGGGCTGGACAATATATTTATTTAGTGTACTATATATATCAAATCATTAACAGCCTGACTTACTTTATTTAAATTGCTGTTTAATAAGAAATATGCAGTTTTATTAGATAAATTTCAGGTTTATTGTGACTTAAAAATAATAGAGATATAAATAATAGAGCTATTTATAAATGACAAATAACAACGATGAGAATGTTTCCATTACCCTCCGAGAACCTACAGCAGAAGACGGTTCTTCTGTCTTCGAATTAATTGCTGCCTGTCCTCCTCTGGACACCAATTCTATGTATTGCAATCTGCTGCAGAGCAGTCATTTTTCCCAAACATCTGTAGCGGCTGAAATGAATGAAACACTGGTCGGTTTTATTTCTGGTTATGTTTTACCTAAGAAACCTGACACTTTGTTTATATGGCAAGTCGCTGTGGGCGAGAAAGCAAGAGGACAAGGGCTTGCAAGCCGAATGCTTCGTCACATACTGAGCCGTGAGCAATGTAAGAATGTGAAATTTATCGAAACCACTATTACACCGGATAATCGTGCATCGTGGGCATTATTTGAAAGTTTGGCCAATAAGCTTGATGCGGAGCTAAACCGCTCAGTGATGTTTGATCGCCAACAACATTTTGCAGGTCAACATGAGACAGAAATGTTGGTCAGAGTCGGTCCATTCGAGCTATAGCAGAATAGATACAGATATCAGGATACGAAAAAAATATTACTAGGAGAAAAATAACCTATGAAAATCTTTGATGAAATTGAATCAGAAGTACGTTCTTATGCCCGCTCTTTCCCTCGCATGTTCAACCGTGCAAAAGACGAGTTTATTTATGATGAAGAAGGCAATGCCTATCTAGACTTCTTAGCCGGTGCAGGTTCACTGAACTACGGTCACAACAACGATCTATTCAAAGAAAAATTGCTTGAGTACATCAACAACGATGGCATCACTCAAGGTCTTGATCTTCACACTCGTGCCAAAGGTGAGTTTCTAGAGAGTTTCAACAACAATATTCTTAAGCCACGTGACCTTGACTATATTGTTATGTTCACAGGTCCAACGGGTACCAATGCTGTAGAAGCTGCGTTAAAAACAGCTCGTAAATATACAGGGCGGGAAAATGTCATTTCTTTTACTAATGGTTGGCATGGTCAAACATTGGGTTCTTTAGCTATCACAGGTAATGGACATCATCGTGGTGGTGCAGGCGTGAGCCTCAGTGGTGCCACTCGTATGCCATATGATGGTTATATGGGGGATGATGTTGATACAACTAACTACTTAGACAAAGTCCTCTCTGATTCAAGCAGTGGTGTAGATAAACCTGCTGCTGTCATAGTGGAAACTGTGCAGGGTGAGGGTGGTATCAATGCGTGTTCAATGACTTGGTTAAAGAGTCTTTCTGAAGTATGTAAGAAGCATGACGTACTTCTAATTATTGATGACATCCAAGCCGGTTGTGGTAGAACAGGCACATTCTTCAGCTTTGAGGAAGCGGGTATCTACCCTGATATCGTGACTGTCTCTAAATCACTCAGTGGCTATGGTTTACCTTTCGCTATTGTGTTGATGAAGCCTGAGTTAGATCAATGGAAACCAGGTGAGCACAACGGTACATTCCGTGGTAATAACCCTGCTTTCATTACAGCAAAAGCGGCACTGGATAACTATTGGAAAGACGATACTTTCGCTAAAGAAGTACAAGCGAAAGGTGATTATATCGCTAAGCGTGTCGATAAGATTGTTGAGTTATATGGTGAAGGTAACTTCAACTCACATGGTCGTGGCATGTTCCGTGGTATTAATTGTGTGAGCGGTGAAATTGCTGGAAAAATCACCCACAACGCCTTCCAGAAAGGTCTGATCATCGAAACAAGTGGTACTGATGATCATGTGGTCAAATTTTTATGTCCGCTCACGATCACACAAGAAAACTTAGAGAAGGGTATTGATATCCTTGAGCAATCAATCAAAGAAGTATGTGCCAAGGCTGACAATATTCCAGAAGAAAAAGATTATTTCGAAGGTGATTATTCAGTGAGTGAAGAAGTCGAGAAAATGACTCGTCAATCTTAAGCTTATGAACATAAACGGGTGCTTAGACACCCGTTTTACTTCCGAATATTAATCAACCAGAGGATATGAAATGCTTGTTAGACAACTTCAAGAAGCAGAAAAAACGGATCGTAAAATCGTTGATCCTAATGGCAACTGGGACAGTACTCGTTTGCTGTTAAAAGATGACAATATGGGATTTTCTTTCCATATCACCACCATCTACGAAGGTGCTGATTTCAGAATGCATTATCAAAATCACCTGGAGTCTGTGTATTGCATTAGTGGTGAAGGTGAGGTTGAAACACTGGATGATGGTAAAAAATACGCTATCACGCCAGGTACGTTATATAACCTCGACAAACACGACAAACACATGCTTCGTGCTTTTAAAGAAATGAAGTTGGCATGCGTGTTTAATCCACCGCTTCATGGCACAGAAGTTCATAACAAAGATGGTGCTTACGAATTAGAAGCAGACACCATCAGTGACTAAATTGAGCCAAGGCATCGGTTTCTCATAACCGATGCCTTTCTCTGGCGAATAAGCCAATCGACTTACATAACTGCCGCCTTGGCAGTAAACAATATCCAATCCCAGAAGGATGAAATAGAGAGATTACAATGAGTTTTCATACGGTAGAAAAAATCGGCGGCACTTCTATGAGCGACTACGTTGCTGTGCGCGATAACATTATTCTGAAACCGGTTCATAACGACTCGCTCTACAATCGTATATTTGTTGTTTCAGCATACGGCGGTATTACCGATCTGCTACTGGAACATAAAAAGACCGGACAACCAGGTGTGTTCGGCTTGTTTGCAAACGGACTACATGATGACAGCTGGAAACAAGCTCTCGAAGATCTGAAGCAAAAAATCTTTGCCATCAATGAAACGTTTTACAAAAAACCAGACAATCTTGAGCGTGCTAATCAGTTCATTGGTGAACGTTTAGATGATGCTGAACGTTGCTTAGCCGATTTGCAAAGACTCTGTCAGCATGGGCACTTTGAGCTGGATATGCATCTTGAAACAGTGCGTGAAATGCTGGCCAGTATTGGTGAAGCACACAGTGCATGGAATATGACCCAGCTACTACAACGTGATGGCATTGATGCCATTTTTGTTGATTTAACTGGTTGGCAAACAGACAAACATTTACCACTGGACGAACGTATTAAAGTCGCCTTTCAAGATATTGACTTGAAAAAACAACTACCTATAGTCACAGGTTACGCCCACAGTGATGATGGTCTGATGTCAACGTTTGACCGTGGTTATAGTGAAATGAGCTTCAGTCGTATTGCAGTGCTGACTGAAGCAAACGAAGCGATCATTCATAAAGAATTTCATCTCAGCAGTGCAGACCCGAGACTGGTGGGTGAAGGCAATGCCGTACCTATCGGCAGAACGAATTATGATGTCGCAGACCAATTAGCTAATTTAGGTATGGAAGCTATTCATCCTAAAGCAGCCAAAGGCTTGCGTAGAAACGAAATTGCTCTTCGGGTTCGTAACACGTTTGAACCTGAGCATGCGGGTACATTAATTACCGGCGATTATGTCAGTGCTACCCCATGTGTCGAAATCATTGCTGGCTGTAAAGGCGTGTATGCGTTTGAGTTATTCGACCAGGATATGGCGGGCAATATTGATGTGTATGATCGTGAGATATTGGCAACTATCCATCGCTTTAATGCACATATCATCTCTAAAGATATCAACGCCAATACAATCACGCATTATTTGTCAGCAAATTTGAAGACCATTAAACGTATTCGAAATGCACTGCAGGAGCGGTTTGAGGATGCTGAAATCAATCAGCAACAAGTGGCTATTGTTTCTGCGATCGGCAGTGATATGAAAATTCCTGGTATTCTGGCAAAAACAGTTGGGGCACTGGCCAAAGAAAATATCAGTGTCTTAGCGATGCATCAATCCATGCGTCAGGTTGATATGCAGTTCATTATCAACGAAGATGATTATGACGATGCGATTAAGAGCCTGCACAGTGTGCTGGTAGAGATTCATGATCATGGTAGAGCTATATGCCTCGCTTCATAACGATAAGTTTATTTCTTGTATTACTTTTACCTGCTCAGCTGTTTGCTGCTGAGCAGGCACCCACAGAACAACAGATGCGTGAATCTGTTGATGCCCTTAAAGAACCTTTATATACGCCATTTATTGAGCGTTATGTGCTCGATGAGTTGAAGCAGCTTCGTACCGATATGGCAGCACAACGTGCTGAAATGATACAGATGACAGTGGATAAAGAACTGTCAGCCGCAGACAGAGCTGTCGGATATGCTACTGATACTGTCACTTATTTTTTCTATCTTATTGCTGCAGCTTCATCCGTACTGGTATTAGTGGGGTGGTCATCGATTCGTGAAATTAAAGAACGGGTGCATACACTGGCTGACCAGGAAATTAATAGCTTAATCAATGAGTATGAAAAACGACTTCATGCTATTGAGCAGCAACTCAGCAAAGAAACCCAGCAAATTGAAGAGAACCGCGAGAAAATTGAACATACCCAAGAAGTTCAATCCTTGTGGTTACGCGCGGGGCAGGAAACCAGTCCAAGTAACAAAATCGCCGTTTATGATCAAATCATGGCGATTAGGCCGTACGATGTAGAAGCTTTAACCTATAAAGCAGATGCAGTGCTCGAGCTGGACGAACCACAATGGGCTGCCAATCTTTGTCATCAAGCTCTGGAGTCTGATCCGGAAAACGGTCATGCCTTCTATCAACTGGCATGTGCTAACACCGCATTGAATCAGTTTGATGAAGCCATCCGTTATCTCAAGCAAGCGATTCAGTGTAGCGATACTTATCGCGAACAATGTAAAGACGATCCTGCACTTGAGCCGCTGCAGAACCACCCTGAACTGGAAAATTTACTGAAAGTCACAGTTGAAAGCTAAGCCTCCTTGCGCGGTGGTTTTTGCAAAAGGAGAATGCCATGATTTGGAGCTTTTTAGGATTTCTTGCCATTTTTGTTGCAATTGGCGTAAGTTCTGTTTTTTTCAGCCGTGGCACTAAAAAAGATTATTATCTTGCCAGTAGTGATATTCCCCCCAGCCTTGTCGGCTTATCTGCTGTTGCAACCAATAACAGTGGCTATATGTTCATTGGCGTTATTGGTTACACATATGCAACAGGATTAGCGTCTATTTGGATAATGATTGGCTGGATATTGGGTGATTTAATTGCGTCCACGTTTGTCCATTCACGTTTGCGTCGTGCTACAAGTGACAGTGCTGAGCCAAGTTATGCTGGTGTGTTAAGTAACTGGTATGGGCAAAATGATGTCGTGCTACAAAGGTTAATCGCCTTAATTTCTCTGGTGTTATTGCTGGCTTATGCGGGCGCTCAATTGGTTGCAGGTAGCAAAGCGCTACATGTTTTATTCGGCTGGCCGTCATACACCGGTGCGATTATTGGTGCCATTATGGTGACCTTATATTGCTTTGCTGGTGGTATACGAGCCTCTATTTGGACAGATGCTGCGCAATCGGTAGTTATGATTGTGGCGATGACTCTGATGCTAATCGTTGCCGTATCCTCATTAGGAGGCACATCAGCCGCAATTGAACAAATGGATCAAGTGGACGGCTTTCTCAATTTATTCCCTCAAGATTTAGTGATTCCAGGATTAACGGGTGGTGTCTTATTTGCACTAAGTTGGATGTTTGCGGGTTTCTCAGTTATCGGACAGCCACATGTCATGATTCGGTTTATGGCGTTAAGCCATGATAATAAAATGTTGCGTGCACGCCTTTGGTATTACCTGTGGTTTACAGCATTTTATTGCCTGGCGACTGGCGTAGGGATGCTGTCTCGTGTTTACCTCGGTGATGTGGCATCGTTTGATGCTGAACTGGCGCTACCCACTATGGCAATGGAGTTATTGCCACCAGTTTTGGTGGGGTTGGTATTAGCGGGTGTATTTGCCGCCACCATGTCAACGGCAGACTCCTTGGTCCTTAACTGTTCAGCGGCGGTCACCCACGATTTGCTGCCTCATAATATCGAAAATACCTTGATCCTTAAGCTGAGTACGATTGGGATAGTGACGGTCGCATTGTTATGGGCGCTGACCAGTTCAGAGAGTGTGTTCAGCTTAGTGATATTTGCCTGGTCTGGTTTGGCTAGCGCTTTTGCCCCATTGCTTGTCGCGTTATGTCTGGGCTTCAGGCCTAGCCAGCGCCTGAGTATCGTTGCCATGTTAATCGGTCTGATGGTGGCATTGTCCTGGCGTTATTTTGAACTGCATAACGCTGTCTATGAGGGACTGCCGGGTATTATGAGTGGTCTATTGGTGTTAACAATCGGCCTCATCTGGAAGAAAAAGACCGTGGGCACGGCACATAGATTAGTGACTGACTCTGACGTAGGGTAATGCAGCTTCTATCGCTCGAGAAGCGTTTCTTTCATGCCCTTGTTAAAAGGTTTGGGACCAAACCAGATCTGATAGTAAAAGTTTGCCAGTTCAATTGAAGAGCTGTGGGAAATTTGCTGGCCATTTTTTAGCAGATATAAACCGCTCTTTGTTTTCCTGATATCGTATACGTCGCCATCTTCCACATCCTGGTAGTTGGCATTAAAGCGGGTTAACTCATCCTCAATCTTGGAATACTCAGTGCTTGTCAGATTACGCTCGAGAAGTGTTTCTGAAGCTTCAATAAAATCATCAGCTGTAATTGAGCGATGGTAATAAAAAGAAAGTTGTTTTTCACCTGCGATGTCAGGTAAAAAATTGCAATCTGGCAGGTAAAACGCAGCGTCCGCCACATCAACAAATGCCATCACTGTAATGGATGTTTCATTACATTTTTGTAATGTAGATGACGTCGTTTTGACAGTATCCTGGAAGCGAACATCGGCTAACAGCGTGGTGCAGACAGACATCGTTATCATCGCGACTAAAAATTTCAGCATTTCTCTCTCAGTGGTTAATTATTAAACACAACGGCATTACAATCTTCACAGCGTGAATTTAAGGTGAAGCCGCATGACAGCTTGTTTCACATCAAATTCACAGATTGCTCAATACGCTATCCACTATCTTAGAAGGACTGATATGAAATCGTTACGATACTGGTTTGATAGTGATAGTAGCATCCGATATGCCGCAGCTGATGACAGGATTGATTGGTTTAGAATCATACCGTTTATCGTGTTACATCTAGCCTGTCTTGCTGTTTTTTGGGTGGGGATATCAGCTGTAGCCGTATACACAGCGGTGATTCTCTATCTTGTCAGAATGTTTGCTATTACCGCTTTCTATCATCGATATTTTGCTCACAAATCGTTTAAAACAAGCAGACCAGTGCAGTTTGTATTTGCAGTTATCGGTGCTGCCTCGACTCAACGAGGCCCAATCTGGTGGGCGGCACATCATAGAAACCATCACCGTCATGCGGATACCAATCAAGATCCTCATTCACCACGCGAGGGTTTTCTATGGAGCCATATTGGGTGGTTTTTGAGCAAACGTCACTTTCACGCTGATTATGGGCTTGTAAAGGATTTGTCACGTTATCCAGAACTGCGTTGGCTGGACAGATTTGATATAGCAATACCATTGTTGCTGGCGCTGAGTTTGTTTGGTCTGGGTGAATGGTTAAGTTGGCTAAATCCGGGATTGAATACGAATGGCTGGCAAATGGTGGTTTGGGGATATTTTATTTCGACGGTCATCCTGCTACATGCAACATTACTGATTAACTCTCTCGCTCACAAATGGGGAAAGCGCCGCTACAACACTGGCGATGATAGCCGTAATAATTTTTTATTAGCACTTTTAACGCTGGGCGAAGGCTGGCATAACAACCATCACTATCATGCATCGTCGGCAAGACAAGGGTTTTACTGGTGGGAAGTGGATATCAGTTTTTACCTGCTTTGCTTGATGAATAAATTTGGCTTGATATGGGATATGAGAACGATACCAGTCAAAAAGCGCGACCACCGACTCAACAAGGTGAGCCAATGAATATTGCAATTGTTGGTGGCGGAATATCAGGTGTCACTGCCGCCTGGTATTTATCAAAGCAGCATAATGTCACCTTATTCGAGGCGAATGATTACATTGGTGGACATACCGATACCCATCAGATCCATATCGAAGGCACATCATGGTCAGTTGATACCGGTTTTATCGTCTTTAATGAATACAACTATCCAAACTTCAGCCAGCTACTAAGCGAACTCAAGGTAAGGGCCATCGATACTGAAATGAGTTTCAGTGTTGATAATGCTGATACTGGACTGCAGTACAATGCGACGAGTCTGAATACATTATTCTGCCAACGAAAAAATCTGATTAATCCTGCTTTTTATCGGATGATTGCCGACATTATCAAGTTCTATAAAGCATCACCGGATATTCTCAAGCAACCTAGTAACACACAAACTGTAGGAGAGTATCTTAAGAAGCATGGTTATAGTGATGTGTTCATTCACGATCACCTTATTCCCATGGCATGTGCATTATGGTCTGGTCCATCCGTTAGCTTGTTAGATATGCCAGTTCGTTATCTGGTGTCTTTTATGGCAAATCATAAAATGCTGTCGTTAATGAAAAGACCTCAGTGGCGTGTCGTCGAGGGTGGCTCCAATCAGTACATAAAACAATTTATTCATCACTTTAGTGGAAAGATTCATCAAAATTCTCCCGTCGAAAATATTCAACGCACGGATGATGGCGTTATCTTGTCTGTTAATGGTGAAAAGCAGATGTTTGATGCTGTCGTTTTGGCGTGTCACTCTGACCAGGCTTTATCACTTCTTGCTGACTCCAGCTATGATGAGGCGACGGTCTTAGGAAATATTGATTATCAGCGTAATCATATGCAGTTGCATACAGATGAATCTGTACTGCCAAGCAATAGAGCTGCATGGGCGAGCTGGAATGTTCATGTCAGCCCTGATCTGCAAGAGCAATGCACCGTTTCGTACCATATGAACACCTTGCAGAGATTAGATGCTCCGGTCGAGTTTATTGTTTCCTTGAACTCTGCCGCTCGTATCTCTCCTGATAAAGTGCTGGTAGAGCGACATTATTCACATCCGGTTTACACTGAAAAAACTTTAGCCGCGCAACAACGCTGGGCCGATATTTCCGGCCAACGGCATACGTATTTCTGTGGTGCTTACTGGGGCTGGGGCTTTCACGAGGATGGAGTAAAAAGTGCATTGAAAGTGGTTCAGCAGCTTAATGGCGAGGTGTTGTAAATGTTCTCTACTGCGTTGATGAAAGGTGAGGTGAACCACACGCGTTTTCAGCCTAAACGCCACCAGTTTCAATATCCGATTGCCATGTTAATGCTGGATGTCGATGAAATAGCGTCTGTTTTTGAGCGTCACCGTTGGTGGTCATTAGAACGCTTTAATCTGATTAGTTTTAAGCGTAAGGATTATTTAGGCCGACATAATGGTGATTTAAAAACGACGGTTGAGTCACTGATTTTTAAACGGACGGGTGAGCAGTTTTCCGGCCAAGTTTATCTGTTAACCCATCCACGTTACTTAGGGTTTGTGTTTAATCCGGTCAGTTTTTATTTTTGTGTGAATCATCAGGGGCAACTTGAGTATGTCCTGGCGGATATCAACAACACACCTTGGGATGAACGCTATTGTTATGTATTAAAAGCGAAGCCGGGTAGTCAAGATCAATCTGTGATATCGACATTCGATAAACAGTTCCACATTTCACCTTTTATGCCCATGGATATTCAATATGAGTGGCGATTCTTCTGGCGTGAAGATGAGCTGAGTATCGATATGCATTTATTTCGCAATAATGAAAAACAATTCACTGCAGATATGATGCTGAAGTGCCAGCCACTTGACCAACAAAGTATGTCTCGCTTACCACTGGATTACCCGTTACAAACATTCAAGATTATCTGGCGGATCTATTGGCATGCTTTGAAGTTGTGGATTCGAAGGGTGCCTTTCTATAGCCATCCGCAGAATTCATCTGATAACCGTACATACTCAGCCAAATCAGCTTTGAAGGATAAATCATGACACCTCCCATTCATGCTACTCGACAAAGTGAATTAAAAATCAGCAAGTTTCATCGTCTTTGTATGACTCTGTTCTGCAAGCAATTGGATGGCTTCAAAGAAGGTTTTTTAGTCATCGAAATGGCTGATAGTCGTCTGGAATTTGGAGATCCAAAAGCCGAATTAAAAAGTCATATCTTTGTTCAACACCCACATTTTTTTGAAGCAGCTGTTCTGGGTGGTTCTGTTGGTGCAGCAGAATCTTATATGGATGGTGAATGGCAAACGGATGACTTAACACGATTAATACGATTGTTAGTCAGAAACCGCCATCTGGTAGATGGTATGGAAAAGGGCCTGGCCAGGCTGACTGGTGTTGTCATGCAAGGCGTGCATTGGTTAAGGAAAAATACGCGTGACGGCAGCCGTAAAAATATTGCTGCACATTATGATCTGGGTAACGACTTGTTTGAGTTGTTTTTGGATCGTGAACATATGATGTATTCATCTGGACTGTATTATGACTTTGCTGAAAGTTTAGAGCAGGCTCAAACTAACAAATTAGCCCGCTTATGTGACAAGTTAGACTTGCAACCAGATGACCACTTACTGGAGATTGGTACCGGGTGGGGTGGTTGTGCGGTGTTTGCAGCACTCCACTATGGCTGTCGGGTAACAACCACCACGATTTCTCAACAGCAATATGATTATGCTGTTCGTCGCGTTCAAGAATACAACCTGCAAGATAAAGTCACCGTGTTGCTGGAAGATTACCGTGATCTGGAAGGCCAATATGACAAGCTTGTCTCCATCGAAATGGTTGAGGCTGTGGGGCATCATTTTATTAATGAGTACTTTCAACGTTGCAGTGACTTGTTAAAAGCGAATGGCGTTGCGGTGATTCAGGCGATTACGCTGGAAGATCACCGTTATCGACAATCATTGAAATCAGTCGATTTTATTAAACGGTTTATTTTTCCAGGTAGTTTTATTCCCTGTGTCAGTGTTTTGGTCAATGCCGCTGCAAAAGCACAGATGAGATTAACTAATCTGGAAGACATTGGGCCGAGTTACGCGCAAACATTGCGGGTATGGCGTGAACGGTTCTTCGATAAGGAAGAGCAAGTTAAAGCGATGGGGTATGACGAGCGTTTTATAAGAATGTGGGAGTTTTACCTTTGTTACTGCGAAGGTGGCTTTATTGAACGCAGTATCAGTGATGTTCATTTACTGTTTAGTAAACAGGATACGCGACAGCCACAGTGGGTTCCACAACGTGGTTAATGTATTTAACTTTATTGCTTTCCAGCTAGTTTGGTTTATCAGTATTTTCTCAGCTGCTGCCAACAGTAGTCATTACGCATTGCTAGCGACTGCGCTGTTTATCATTATCCAGCTAGCCCTGAGTCCATGGAAAAAAACAGATATCAAATTGATTCTGCTCGGGCTTTCCGCTGGGATGCTCTTAGACACTGTCTGGCTCAACTTGGATCTCATGAATTACATCGATAAAACGTTTATTCATGTTGCTCCCTGGTGGATAGGGTGTTTGTGGATCAACTTTATGTTGACCTTGAATCACTCATTAAGCTGGCTGCAACGGAAGCCTGTTTTATTGGCATTGTTGTGCATAGTCGCTGCTCCACTATCCTATTATGCTGGTAGCGAAGCCGGTGCAGTCAGTCTGAATACACCTTTTCTGGCACTAGCTGTGGTATCAATCAGCTGGGCTTTGTGGATTCCTTTGTTGATGCAGATTGCAAACCATTGGCGACATAAAGAGGAGACTGAACATGCTTGAACTAGGCCTGCTGATTGCGAGTTTTACCATGCTGTTTGGCTGGATATATGAAGGAAGAACCAATAATGCTGGCGTGGTGGATGTTCTCTGGTCTGGATTGATGATGGGCTTGCCCATTCTGTATGCCACGCAGATGCAGGGTGATGTCGTGTTACGAGTAGCCAGTGCCGCATTAATGAGCTTTTGGTATCTACGTTTGTTTATTCACCTCAGTACACGTGTTTTTTCAGAACCGGAAGACGGGCGCTATCGTTATCTGCGTGACTATTGGGGAGACAAAGCACATCGGAATCATTTTTTCTTTTTTCAATTTCAGGCTGTTTTAGCTTGGGGTTTTACCTTGCCGATTTGGTGGTTAGCTCAGGTAGAGACTTTTCAACTTGTATGGCTTGTTGTTGCATTAGCCCTCGCGTTTGGGGCTTGGGTCGGGGTCTACATAGCGGATAAACAACTTGCTGAATTTAAAAAGAATTCCGCTAACAAAGGCAAAGTATGTGAGAAAGGGCTTTGGTTTTATTCTCGTCACCCGAATTACTTTTTTGAATGGTGTCACTGGTTTAGTTACCCCATCATGGCCATAGGCATTTCTGGTGGTGAGTGGCTATGGATAATGCCTGTTGTGATGTTTGCCTTTTTGTACTTCATCACAGGGATTCCTTACACCGAGCAACAAGCCATCCGAAGTCGTGGCGACGCATACCGACAATATCAAAAAACAACCAGTGCATTTATTCCGTGGAGAAAGAAAGATGGGCATGATTGATTTGGCAGAAAAGAAGTGGTTTCCTGACAGCTTGATTCGAATCGGAATAAGGCAGTTACTGAAACAACGCCTAAAAGAGGAATACGCTTCAGAGCCAGATAAATTAACTCAACGTAAACAGCAATGCATTGAGCAACTAAAACAAAGTCCTATCGCCATAGAAACAGATGCTGCGAATGAGCAGCACTATGAAGTGCCTGCTGAGTTTTATAAAGAAGTACTAGGCAAGCACTTTAAATATAGTGGTTGTTACTGGACAAACAGTTGTTTGACCCTCGATGATGCAGAAGAAGCCATGCTGAGCATTTATCTGGAGAGAGCAGAGTTAGTCAATGGTCAACACATTCTCGAGTTGGGGTGTGGTTGGGGCTCTCTGACCTTGTACATGGCCGAAAAACTGCCCTTTGCCAAAATAACAGCCGTGTCTAACTCACATTCACAACGCCAATATATCGAACAGCAATTATTAGATCGTGGTTTGAGTAATGTTCAGGTGATTACTTGTGATGTGAATGACTTAGAGCTGGAACAACAATTCGACCGTGTGGTGTCAGTTGAAATGTTTGAGCATATGCGTAATTACCAGCGTTTATTCGACAAGATTGGAGACTGGCTAAAGCCTCAAGGCAAGTTATTTGTGCACATTTTCTGTCACCGGGAAGTGGTTTATCCATTTGAAACTGAAGGTGAAGATAACTGGATGGGGCGCTATTTCTTTACGAGTGGTCTCATGCCTTCTGCCGATACTTTGCTGTACTTTCAATCACAATTATCCATACAGCAACACTGGTTGGTTAATGGTAGTCACTATCAGAAAACAGCAGAAGCCTGGCTGGAAAATACAGATAAAAATGAAGCGAATGTGCTACGTTTATTCCGAGATGTTTATGGCGACCAAGCGGAAACCTGGTTACAGCGCTGGCGTTTGTTTTTTATGGCGTGTGCAGAGTTGTTTGGATATGAAAATGGAAACCAGTGGCTTGTCGGACACTATTTATTTGAGAAAAGATGAGCAGTGAATGCTGAAAAATAAATCCACTCTTCAAGCCAAGTTAGTTAAAGTTTTTCTTATACAGGTTCTATTAATTAGTCTGGTCACTGTCGGTGGTATTTATGCCGCAAAAATCATGGTTGAAGATGTGCTGGTGCGCCAGGCATTAGAAGGTGAAGCTCAGCACTTTTGGGAAATGCGTGAGAAAGATCCTGATTTTCCACCACCAGATACAATGAATTTAAAAACCTATCTGGTCACAGATGGGGACTACTCTTCCTTACCTAGAGAATTAGTGCCTTTGTCACCTGGTTATCAGCGAGCTGGATTAAATCAAGAAACTCCTATTCTCTACATAGAAGACAAAGGCAATAGCCGACTTTATCTGATTTTTGATGAAGTAAAAGTCTCTCGTCTGGCGCTTTTATTTGGTATTTTGCCGCTCGCTGGCGTGTTAGTGGTGTTATATATCCTGGCCTGGATAGCGTACCGTCAATCGCATAAAGCGGTGTCGCCTATCGTGAAGTTAGCCAAGTCGGTGAGACAAGCCGAAATCAAAGATGGCAGTCTACCGGACTTGGATTTGCAAGAACTACGTGATATCCCCGACGATGAAGTATCAAGCTTAGTAGGCGCGTTGGATCAGTTTACCCAGCGTCTAGAGCTCTTTATTGACCGAGAACGCCATTTCACACGAGATGCCAGTCACGAACTGAGAACCCCAATAGCTGTATTAAGAAGTGCAATGGAATTACTTGAGCGTCGTTACGATGTGGCTAATGATAAAACGATGCGCCGAGTTTATCGGACCTTATATGACATGGAAGCGTTGATTGAAACACTACTCATACTGGCGAGGGAAGGAAAAGCCGTACTGCCGGTTCAGGATGTTGATATTAATGCGATGGCCCTGAAACAGTTGGACACACTGGAAACACTATTCCAAGACAAGTCGATAACCGTTGATATTGATGAACAAGCTAAATTAGTGGTTAAGGCACCCGAAGCGGTAGTGTCTATTTTGATGAGTAATTTGTTGCGTAATGCCTTTAATTACACACCTAAAGGCCATGTGATTATCAAAATTTGGCAGCAGGGCTTTTCTGTTGCTGATAGTGGTGTTGGTATGAGTGAGCAACAAGTAAAAAATGTGTTTGAACCTTTTTATCGCGGAGAACGTGATAATAATGAAAAGGGCTATGGTTTAGGAATGACCATTGTTAAACGTTTATGCAATCGCTACTTCTGGCATTTACGTATCACCAGTGAAATTGGAAAAGGGACAGAGGTGAGTGTCCATTTTCCTAAGTCACAGATTGAAAGCTAACTCTTATAGATCTTTTTCTTCACAGAGCTTATATCCTACGCCAGGGATAGTGTGTAGCAGATGTTGCTGAAAAGGTTTATCAATCAGTTTTCTAAGATTGTATAAATGGCTACGAAGCGTATCGCTGTCAGGGGTATCTTCACCCCATATCTCTGTTTCCAGCTTTTCCCGTGTCACTAACTTTGGTGATTCACGCATAAGAATTTTCAAAATCTGTAGCATGATGGGTGAAAGGCGGACATTTTCACCAGCTCGTGTCACACGCATGGTCTTAGGATCAAAAATCATATCGGCAATTTGCAATGATTTTGTATCCATTTCTCCTCTATGACGACGTATATGTGAGGTCAGTCTTGCCTCTAATTCTTTCATCTCAAAGGGCTTAATGAGGTAGTCATCTGCCCCATATTCAAAGCCGCTCAATTTGTCATGAAGTGTATCTCTGGCTGTGAGCATAACGATAGGCATATCAAGTTGTAGCTCACCGCGAATTCGTTCACAAACTTCAAATCCATCAATCCCCGGCATCATGACGTCTAACACAACAGCATCATAATGGTTCTGACTGCATAACTTTAATGCTGTCAATCCATCGGCAGCGAAGTCGACAGTCATGCCACCTTCTTCTAGAAAGTCCCCTACATTTGCCGCCAGATCTTGATGATCTTCGACGATGAGAACGGTTGCTGGGTTGATCTTCATCTCTCGGTCCTTACTTTTTGATTGCCTGCAACGTAAGCATAACGTATTGCTGTATGGGCTTTGTGAAAAATTCATTATTTTTTGAGGAATAATCTAAAAATATAATTGACTCATTAAATAACAATCATTATCATTAACATCAAACCTCAAGTGAGTACTGCAATGATTGTATGTATCTGTAACAATGTGAACTCAGACGCCATCAACGAAGCCATGGAGTCTGGTGCAAACACACTGCATCACATTCGTGAACAAACTGGCGCGTCTGCATGTTGTGGGAAGTGTCAGTTCAGAGTTAATCGTTTGCTAAATGAATTTGAACAAACGGATGTTATCCCCAGTGCATGTTCCGGAGAGGGCTAATATTCCCGCACGGTAAAAAGTATTTTAGTTAACTATAAGTCATTCTCATTATCACTCTCAGTTCAGTGTGTAACCATCATTTCCCTTCAATAACTGAGTATCTGTTTCTGTTCAATTAGCTAAGTTGATAAACATAAAGGTCTTTTTGTGTTTATCATGTCATTAGACATCTTTCATCGTCCAAGCAACCCTGCCGTATATATCCCAATCTAGATGATAATAATTCTGATTTTATTTTTAAAACAGTCGCTTAGCTTTGACTTTTGACTCAGACAAACGATAATCATGGCAACTTTACATGAAATTAAGGGGTTGTTTATGAAAGGCGATAAAAAAGTTATCGAATACTTAAATAAAGTATTAGGGAATGAGCTAATTGCTATCAATCAATATTTCCTTCACGCCAAAATGTATAAAGACTGGGGTCTGCACAACCTATACGAACATGAATATCATGAATCTATTGATGAAATGAAACACGCAGACAAATTAACAGAGCGAGTTTTATTCTTAGAAGGTTTGCCAAATTTACAAGATCTAGGTGCACTGCGTATTGGTGAAAATACAAAAGAAATGCTCGAAAGTGATTTAGCTCTCGAATTAGATGCCATCCCCGATTTACAAGAAGGCATTAAATATTGTGAATCTGTCGGGGACTATGTCACCCGTGACTTGTTTCAGGATATTTTAAACTCTGAAGAAGAGCATGTTGATTGGTTAGAAACGCAACTTGGCTTGATAGAAAAAATGGGCTTACAAAACTACCACCAAGCACAAATTGTAAAAGAAGCAGAATAAAAATCATGCTTCTGAGAGCCCGAACATGACGCGGTCTGTTCGGGCTTTTTTATGTCTGTACGTAATTACACGGATTGTAATATATTGTCTAAACAAGTAATTTACAGGTTAATCAAATTCTTTAATTTATTCAGGCTCACTCTCTGGAGGTAGGGAAAATCATGGCTAGATTCGAGCAGTATGATAATCGTGATGACATCTATAATTCATCAACATCCAGTCAGGCTTCTTTGTCTCCGCCTGCAGTTTTACGTGAGCTAGCCAAACAGTGTGATGTTCGTTTTAACGGCAGCAATCCTTGGGATATTCAAGTTCACCATCGTGATGTTTACTCTCAGATTTTAACGAAAGGTTCATTAGGCTTCGGGGAAAGCTACATGGATGGTCTCTGGGACTGTGAGCGAATGGATGAGCTTTTTTATCGCATCATGCGCGCTAATATTGAAGAAAACCTTGTGGGCGTGGGTAAGTTTGCTCTGATTCTTCAAAGTCTTAGACACCGCTTCTTTAATCTACAAACTGAAAAACGTGCCTATCAGGTGGGTGAACAACACTACGATATCGGTAATGATATATTTGAGGCCATGCTCGACTCGACGATGAGTTACTCATGTGGTTTCTGGCAAAAAGCCAATACGCTGGAGCAAGCTCAGCTGGATAAATTAGATCTGATCTGCAAAAAACTTCAACTCAAACCAGGCGAAAAGTTATTGGAAATTGGTTGTGGCTGGGGTGGTCTTGCAAGTCATGCGGCTGAACATTATGGCGTTGAAGTATTGGGGATAACGATATCTCAAGAGCAACAAAAACTCGCTCAGCAACGCTGTAAAGGATTACCTGTAGAAATTCGTCTGACAGATTATCGTGATCTAGAGGGTGAGTTCGACAAAATAGTCTCGGTTGGCATGTTTGAACATGTGGGCGAAAAAAATTATCCGATCTATTTCGATACCGTGAATCGTTTATTAAAAAAAGACGGTTTATTCCTTTTGCATACTATCGGTATATATAAAACCATTCATCGGGTTGACCCCTGGATTGATAAATATATTTTTAGAAATGGCAAGCTGCCATCAGCTGAGCAGATTGCTGATGTATTAAATAAACGCATGGTGATAGAAGATTGGCATAATTTTGGACAAGACTACGCGCTGACATTACTGGCATGGTGGGATAGGTTTGAGGCCGCCTGGCCAATACTGTCTGAAAAATATGACCAACGTTTCTACCGTATGTGGAAATATTATTTGATGAGCTGCGCTGGCTTTTTTAAATCACGACAAGGCCAACTTTGGCAAATAGTACTCACCAAACGTGATCGTACTGAAACCTATCGCTCAATCCGTTAGTTATTCATGCAGTAACACATTGAGCTGATCGACAACTTCTGCCCAGTCAGAATCTTCTGAGAGACATTCTTTGATGAACGCCCTCTGTGAGGCTGTCCAGAATTCCGCAGCCTCAATCGTTTTTTCTGGAGGCAGTTTATGCTCAACAATAAATTCATCCATCGCGGCCGGGCTATTATCCAAGCCTAATTGGAGAAATAAGTTTTCTAAGGAATGAGAACTTGTATCCATAATGAATCCTCTTCAGCAAAGTCTAATTTATTTCATATTAGTACAATAGAAGAGTCAATGCGTTCAAATTCATAACTAATTTTACTTATCCTTGTCATCTAAGCGTAAAATCAAAAAAAGAATAAATTAGTGTAAACTATTGTACACAACATAATATGGTGTGACTGATATGGAAAAAAGATTGTTTACTACTACTCAAATCGCTAAGTTACTCGGCGTGACAGCAAGAACAATCCAGCTATGGGCAAATCAAGGATTGATTAATGTTGTAAAAACACTGGGTGGCCACCGACGAATTTCTGAAGATGAAGTGATTCGTCTGGCAGAAAAACTAGGCAAACCGATCCCTCAAGAATTAGCAATACCCAGCAAATCAACACTGAATAGTCATGCTGAATTAACGGTGTTACTTGTTGATAAAGACAGCGAACTATTGAGGTTATACGAATCACAATTACTACAGTGGCAGGAAGGGCTGCCGACCAATATTCATGTGACAGACAATGGATTTGATGCCCTCATTTTGACAGGCCGCTATAAACCCAACCTCATCATTGTCGATTGGGAAATGGATGATATGAATGTGGCACATCTTGTCGATGCCATAAGTAAAAATAAAGAAACCAAACACGCCAAAATCATTATCGTGACAACACAAGATAAATCAGCATTAGGCAAAGAAGTCACGCTACCTGTTAGCGCGATGATAGAAGAAAAACCGGTGTCTTTTGCTTTGATAAAAAGATTACTCGAAAAACAGACTGCCTAGGATCTAGAACAAAGCTTTTCAGATGGAAATGGGCTGAATTATTTGAAAGGGGAGAGAAGTGGTTACATCACTTAACGTTAAGTGATAAAAGTAGAGAATCGCCGAACTATAAAAAAGTATGGGGCCACACATCGCTGGGTAATAATTCTTTTCGATTCATAAAATAGTCATAATTCATTGCTATATTTTCTGAATCGCGGGTATCAGTTACACCTCTCTCTTACTCTCCTCGGCTTCAATTGTTGCTTTTGGATACCCGCTTTTTTTCAATGGCAGATCCCCACTTACAAAAAACATTACACCCCTGATGTCATCCAAGTGGGTGTTTGCCACCCATCATCGAGCCACACGGAGATTAATTTATACAAATAGCCTGGGAGTGCATATAGAGTGAAGTCGGGCTTGTGCTAATAGAGCCACTGAAAATAAATCAACAATTTACGTTCATTCTATAGGGATTGGTGTATAGAGATTTATAGGGATAGTTGATTGATGCTGAGAAGAGTTAGGTTGGTAC
>ERZ724563.36-NODE-36-length-57327-cov-5.091643_pt1 | contig 57327 bp, 50 predicted proteins | sample MGYA00375857_ERZ724563 | MGnify/ENA primary metagenome ERZ724563 (study PRJEB28725, sample SAMN03264850) | marine sediment metagenome | biome: marine pelagic biome; feature: marine oligotrophic desert; material: marine snow | place: Pacific Ocean:North Pacific...
CAACCCATGGTGTATTCGGGGTTTACTCACCGGAACTGCTTGAACCTTACGCAAAAACCCTTATGCTGCTAGGCCAACATCGCGCCATGATTGTACATGGCGATGGTTTAGACGAGTTAGCCTTGCACGGTGAATCTACTATTTTCGATCTTGAGCACGGTGATATTCGTAAGCTTACCGTTACCGCAGAAGACTTTGGGCTACCATCCTTTCCCCTTGCGGCCATTGAAGGGGGAGAACCAGAAGAAAACAGAAAATACATTGAGGCTGCCCTTGCCGGTGAAGGTGAAGAAGCTCACCGCGCCGCTATTGCAATGAACTGTGGGGCATTGCTTAAGGTTACGGGACACGCCAACACGTTTAAAGACGGCGCTGAAATGGCCATGGAAGCCATGCACGCAGGACGCCCGCTGAATGTGTTATCCCAGGTCGCTAAAATTAGTCAGGAGGTTAGCACAAATGCCTAATGTGCTAGAAAAAATTGTTGTCGATAAGCGCCATGAAATAGAAGAAAGAAAACGCGCGTTTCCACTCTCTTCATTTAAAGATGAACTCGTGCCTTCTCAAAAAAGCTTGTTTGCAGCGCTTAGCCAACCCAACGCAGGGTACATCTTCGAATGTAAAAAAGCCTCACCTTCAAAGGGGCTTATTCGAGAGCATTTCGATTTAGATGAAATCCTTGAAGCCTATAGCCCATATGCGGCAGGTATCTCAGTGCTGACTGATGAGAAATATTTCCAAGGTAAATTCGAATACCTTGAATATGTCACTGCCCGTGTCACGCAGCCGGTTTTGAATAAAGATTTCTTTGTAGACACCTATCAGGTATATCTTGCACGTTATTACAATGCAGATGCTGTGCTGCTCATGCTGAGCGTTTTGAGTGACGAAGAATATCAATCTCTCGCCGCCGTAGCAGACACCCTTTCCTTAGATATTCTAACTGAAGTGAGTAATGAAGAGGAAATGGCTCGCGCCATCGCGCTGGAAGCCAAAATAATAGGCATTAACAATCGTAACCTACGCGACCTTTCTACTGATTTGGCCACCACCGAACGCTTAGTTCCGCTGCTAGAAAGTGCCACTCATGATTATGTGGTTATTTCAGAGTCAGGCATTTATACCCACCAAGATGTATTACGTTTATCACCCTTATGCCAGGGTTTCTTGGTGGGCAGTGCACTCATGGCTGAAAAAGACCTGAATGTCGCCGTTAAAGGCCTAGTGTATGGCGATGTGAAAGTGTGTGGGTTAACCACACCTGAGTACGCTAACAACGCATTTGCCGCCGGGGCGAGCTATGGGGGGCTTATCTTTGCAGGAAAATCTCCTCGCTACGTAACGCCAGAAACGGCACTCACCATAGTCAATGAGGTGCCTGGCCACTATGTGGGTGTGTTCGTCGATAAACCCATAGATGAGGTGGTTGCAACTGCCACACAATTGTCGCTACGCGCGGTTCAGTTGCATGGTAGCGAGGATGCGAACTACCGTGAACAACTTAACAGCAAACTGCCTTCCCACTGCACTATTTGGCAAGCCGTTGGGGTATCCGACAACATCCCGAATAACGTTTACACCTTGTTGAATGACAACCACGTAGAACGCATATTACTTGATTGCCAAGTGGGAAATAGCAAGGGCGGCACGGGCAAACAGTTTGATTGGTCGTTGCTTCAAAACATCGACAAGAAAGAAAAGCTAATTATTGCCGGAGGTATTAATCCGGACAACGTCGCCGACGCCATTTCAACAGGTTGCGGCATGCTAGATGTAAATTCAGGGGTAGAAACCGCCCCAGGCGAAAAGTGCGCTGACAAGCTTGCAGCACTTTTTACAATTTGTCGCCGCTATTAAAGACGAAATACAGGACATTCCATGAATCAACTTGATACCAAATTTGGCGAATTCGGCGGCATGTATGTGCCCGAATTGCTTATTCCTGCACTCGATCAGCTAGAAAAAGCGTTTTTAGACGCCAAAGAAGACCCGAGTTTTAACGAAGAGTTTCTTGCGTTACTAAAAGACTATGCTGGCCGCCCAACGGCCATGACACTGACCAGAAACCTCGTCAGCAACCCCAAAGTAAAGCTCTATTTAAAGCGTGAAGACTTACTACACGGTGGTGCTCATAAAACTAATCAGGTACTTGGGCAAGCCTTATTAACAAAACGCATGGGCAAAACTGAGGTAATTGCAGAGACCGGGGCGGGCCAACATGGTGTGGCTACGGCTCTGGCTTGCGCATTGTTAGGTTTAAAAGCACGTATATATATGGGCGCGAAAGACGTGGAGCGTCAAGCGCCAAATGTATTTCGCATGCGTTTAATGGGTGCCGAAGTTATTCCCGTTAACGCGGGCTCAGGCACACTGAAAGATGCCGTTAACGAAGCAATGAGGGATTGGTCAGCCAACTATGATAAAGCCCATTACCTATTGGGCACCGCTGCTGGACCTCACCCTTTTCCTACTATTGTTCGAGAGTATCACCGTATGATTGGTGAAGAAACCCGTGCACAAATACTAGAGAAAGAGGGACGCCTTCCTGATGCGGTTGTGGCTTGCGTGGGTGGTGGCTCTAATGCCATAGGCATGTTTGCAGATTTCATCGACGAGCCTTCAGTGCGCTTAGTGGGTGTAGAGCCTGCAGGAAAAGGCATTCACACAAAAGAACATGGCGCCACTATAGTGACAGGTACCAAAGGGATATTGCATGGCGCCTATACCTTTATCATGCAAGATAAAGAAGGCCAGATTGAAGAAAGTTACTCGGTGTCAGCCGGGCTAGACTACCCAGCGGTAGGCCCGCAGCATGCCTATCTTTCAGAGATTGGTCGCGCAGAATACGTTGCGGCTACCGATGAAGAAGCCCTCAATGCGTTTAAACTGCTTGCGCGTAAAGAAGGAATTATTCCTGCGCTTGAGTCGTCTCATGCACTTGCTCATGCTCTTAATATGGCAGATGAAGCCGAAGAAGAAACCCTTATCGTTGTCAACCTTTCTGGTCGCGGCGACAAAGATTTAGCACATGTAATCAATATACTTGGGGATGAAGTATAATGGATAGATATTCAGAAATGTTTGCGCGCCTTAACGACAAAAATGAAGGTGCCTTCGTTCCTTTCGTTATGATTGGCGACCCCGACCTAGCAACGTCCGAAGCCATCATTTGCCAGCTAATTGAGGCTGGAGCAGATGCGCTAGAATTGGGCATTCCCTATTCAGATCCTATCGCGGATGGCCCCACCATACAGGCCGCCAGTATTCGAGCACTCAGCCATAAAGTGACTGTCGCAGATTGTTTCGCATTACTTGGCCGCGTGCGTGCTAAATACCCTTCGATCCCTATGGGTTTATTGCTATATAGCAACCTTGTTATGGCACAAGGGATTGATGGATTTTACGAGAAGGCCCACCAGGCCGGAGTAGACTCCATTTTAATTGCCGATGTTCCAATCCGAGAGGCTGCACCTTTCCAGAACGCAGCAACGGCGAATGAAATATCACAAATTCTGATTGCGCCGCCCAACGCAACTGAAGAAACAATGGAAAAGATAGGCGAGTTTTCAAAAGGTTATACCTATTTATTGGGAAGAGCTGGCGTTACAGGTGCCGAAACCGCAGCCAATATTCCAGCGTCAGAACTTATTGAGCGGCTGAATAAACACAATGCAGCTCCGGCACTTCTAGGGTTTGGCATCTCAACCCCAGAGCAAGTAAAATCTGCAATTGAAGCTGGCGCTGCAGGGGCTATTTCGGGTTCTGCTACGGTTAATATCATCGCCGCGAATTTGGACGATACGGACGCAATGTTAACGAGTCTGGGTAGTTTTGTTCATGCTATGAAAGCGGCAACAGTAAAAGGGTAATTAAATGTTGTACATGATATGTGCTACTGATGTTGAAGGCAGCTTGGATAAACGACTTCAAGCTCGTCCGGCGCACCTAGAGCGATTGCATCAATTAAAAAGTGAAGGCCGTTTAATACTGGCTGGCCCATTTCCTGCCATAGATAGCCCGGATCCCGGCCCTGCTGGGTTTACCGGGTCGCTTGTTGTAGCCGAATTTGGAAGCTTGGAAGACGCCCAGTCTTGGGCTAATGACGACCCATATGTTGCCGCTGGCGTATATGAGAGTGTTGTGGTTAAGCCTTACAAAAAAGTTTTACCTTAGCAGCGATTAAACAGGTGCAAGTATTATCCTTGCACCTGCCTGCTTTTACACTTTCGGTACTTTCATCACCGCTACATTTGTAACACGTCATTCAGCTTCATTGCTGTGACTTATAGCGAAACTTTGTCGTGCTCGCCCATTTCGTCGCCATTCAATGTTTTCCCCGTCATCATTTTAAACATGCCCTTCAAACTCGGATCTGCATGCCATATTTCAGCGTCTACTAACTCAAACCTAAGCATACGCAGATTAGGGTCATTTTTGCCTTCATCGTACCAAGCTTCAACCGGGTTAGACCAATACTTATCAATAATTTCAGGTCGTAATTCCCTCACCAATACGCCGCGAATGCAAGCAAAGACATCATGGCCTTTGGAAGAAAAATGAACCATGGCCTCCCCGCCTTCAGCGATACGGTTATCTTTTCTGGTATAGAACCAAAATTCACCGTTCGCGTGCTTATCAAGTTGTGCTCGCATTGGCTCTGCATGCTGATATTTACCCACTAAGCTCACCATAACATTAGGACTGCTCGCCATGGCTTCCCACATTTCTTTTTTCATGTCCGTCGTCATACCTACTCCTTTCTAAATCAACTAAATGATAAGCAAGTCACTCGCTTTGCTCCACCTATACCTAACGAATGCATAGCCTAAGCCAACTGCTGTAACACCATGAGAAAAAGCCCCAAAACCATTAAAAATGTGGATAACAGCTAATTTGTATGCGGATTGGACAGTCAAAGAAGCGGATTGAAACAGATTGGACAGTCAAAAGTACGCTGTCTAAAAGCGACTCCCTCAACCCAACGCGCCTATTTTCCCTACGCCCAGAAAATTTTTCACGGTGAGGCCAAGCTTGTGACGCAACGACTTAAATTGGACAGTCATAAAATTTGGCGGGTATTGCCTGAGATTGGACAGTCACAAACAGATTGCGACTGTCCAATCTGACCTAGTTAGACAATAATCATGTTTGACTGTCCAATCTGTATGTTTGACTGTCCAACTTTGCCAGGTTTTAAACAACTTTCTCTATTTCGATTAATCTACCCTCGTCAATTAAATGATTATTGTTGTAAAGTTTAGTTGTGCGAGGCTCTGTTTTATATACACTTCATTAGGCTGAGAGTAGACTAAGCATACGAGATTCAGCGTTCATTCAGCTGGTATCATTAATATGGTTAGGGTAAGTAAGCAGTGACATGGGTTTTGAGAGGTTTTATGTTCAAATTGCTTAAATCAAAGGCTATTTTACTAGTGGTTGCTGGCGTATTGTCGGTAGGTACAGCTGCGGCTCAAGAAAAGGAAAAAGACCTGAGTAAGAGCCAAGCGGTAGAACGTGCAAAGCAAGTTGAAAAAGGCCGTGTGTTAAGGGTTGATCAAACCTCAAGAAATTACCGTGTAAAAATGTTAAAAAAATCTGGGCGCGTTGTGTCTGTAGATGTAGATAAACGCTCAGGTAGAGTAAAAGACTCTCAAAAAGGAAGTAGCGAACACTAATGAGAATTCTAATTGCCGAAGACGACAGTCGCTTGTTGACGCAACTCGACACATTACTCCAACAAAATGGATATAGCGTAGATTTAGCAGATAACGGTGAACACGCCCTCTATCAACTTAACGAATTCCCTTACGATTTGGCCATTATTGACATCGGCCTTCCAAAATTAGACGGGTTTGATGTAATTCGAAAGGCCAGACAGGCAGATGTATCCTGCCCAGTGCTTATTCTTACCGCAAGAGATAGATGGCAAGAGAAAGTAGAAGGCCTCGATGCTGGCGCCGACGACTACCTCACCAAGCCTTTTCATAATGAAGAGCTACTGGCCAGGACTAAAGCCCTCATTCGCCGGGCATCTGGCCAAGCAAACCCCGTTGTTCAGTTTGGGCCTGTTGCGCTAGACACTGTGGCAGAAGAAATTAGAGTAGACGATGCGCCGCTAGATTTAACCGCCTATGAATACAAAGTCATGGAATATCTAATGCTTAACCCGCAGAAGGTGGTGTCGAAAACGGAACTGACAGAACACATCTACGATCAAGACTTTGATTTAGATAGCAATGTAATTGAAGTTTTCATAGGTCGCCTACGCAAAAAAATAGATCCTTCAGGTGTGTTAAAGCCCATAGACACCTTACGGGGGCGAGGTTATCGGATTAATAGAAACCTATGAGGCAACTTTCTCTTAAGCTTCGTAGCCTTCTTTTTGCCGTCAGTATCCTCGCTATTTTTACCCCTGTCAGCGTATTTGTCCTCGACGAAGCCTATACCGATAGCTTAACCCAAGCGAAAATGAGTGAGCTAAGGCTCATGAATTTGGGTTTACTTTCGGCTTTCGAGTTAGATGGCGATGTACCCTACATGCCGGAAATTTTATACGAAGAGCAACTGAACCTACCAGGTTCAGGATATCTTGGGCTTATCGTATTCCGTGATCAAGTAATTTGGCAGTCGGCATCCGCGTTGGAATATACCCTATCGCCTCCCGATTTAATCACCCAAGTTGGGAATGAGGCTTTTGTCGAGCATTATTCTACGCATTTCGATACTCAAGGTGACTACTTTGCGTATGCTTTCACCGCTGAATTCGCCTCTAGCGCTGATTTTGAGCCTGTTCATTTCTATATTTTCAATGACAAATCACACTTCTCAGAAGAGCGTGGCACCTTCATGTCCACTGTATGGCAATGGTTAGCAATGTTGGCCTTAGTCCTTCTTGTTTTTATTGTGATTGGTATCAACCTCATTTTGAGCCCGGTACGATCCCTTATTGATGAAATATCACTGACATCGCAAGGCAAGCAGCAGAAGCTAAATAACCGTTATCCTAAGGAATTCACTTCGCTAAAAGCCAGCATCAACGAATTATTACATTCTGAAGCCGCGCAACGGGTAAAGTACAAAAATAGCTTAGGCGATTTAGCTCACAGCTTAAAAACTCCGTTAGCGGTAGCTTTAGGTACCCCTCGCCTGCCAGAGGAAGCGAGTGAATCACTAGGGCAAATCGACCGTATTATTCAGCGACAATTAAAGCGCGCGGGGGCTGGCGCCACGGGTTGGCAAACATCGATTCTCATTGAACCTGTACTGCAAAAAGTGGCCAATGCAATGGATAAAGTACACAGAGACAAGCAAATATCGATTACGCTAGATATTGAAGAACAATCACGGTTTAGAGGGGATGAAACTGATTTGCTCGAAATGTGTGGCAACCTTATCGATAACGGGTGTAAAGCTGCGAAAAACAGTATTTTGGTGACTGTCGCTCGCGATGAAAACTGGCTTTCTATCACCGTAGATGATGATGGCCCAGGGATAGCGCCGGAACAAAAGCAAACATTGTTAGAGCGCGGGGCACGCCTTGATACCTATACAGAAGGTCAAGGCATAGGGATGGCGTTAGTTAACGATTTAATATCCGCTTACGAAGGAAAACTCATTATTGATGATGCGCCACTAGGTGGAGCTAGAATTATAATGAAGTTTCCTATTGACTAAGCAGGCGTAGTTTTCTCGCCTTCGCTAGAAAGTAAAACCGCTAGCCATTTTGTTTCATCTCGCGACTCCAGTGCAATTTTTACCACCATGGTAAGCGGTACCGAAAGCAACATTCCCACCGTGCCCAGTAACCATCCCCAAAAGATTAAGGAAAGAAATACCACTAAGGTAGACAAGCCCATACCTCTTCCCATGAGACGAGGCTCTACCATATTGCCCATAATGGTATTAACCAGCACAAACGCTAATGCTACGAAACCAGCAGACGCCAAGCCGTATTGCACAAAAGCAATAAGTACCGCTGGTAGTGCGGCAATAATAGAACCGATGTTAGGAATAAAGTTAAGCATGAACGCAAGAACAGCCCACAGCATAAAATGATCAATATTCATTGCATACAACGTAATGCCGATAATAAGCCCTGTCCCTAAGCTAACCACTGTCTTGATAGCCAAGTAGCTATTCACAGAGCGTATAAACCTGTCGATATGCTGTAGTTTCATATCTGGGTCGGCAAGAGCGATGTGCAAACGTCGAGGAATGCTGTCTGCTTCAAAAAGCATAAAAATCACTGTTAATAGAATAAGGAAGAGGTTGGAAAGCACGCCTCCCATACCACTGATAAAATTTGTGGCTACCGACATTGCAGTGGCTGGGTCTAGATGGGATGCAATCAGCTCTCTATTAATGTGAATATTATATTGCGCTAATTTTTCTACTATCCAAGAAAACTCAGAATCGAGTTGCGTACGATATTGCGGTAAATTCTCTCTAAACTCGGTTAGCGACTGTCCAACTAAACCGGCGAGTAAGAATCCAAAAACCACAATTAAGAGTATTACTAATGTTATCGATAACCACTTTGGTACCCTAAAGCGGCTTGTCCAATGGATAATAGGGCTACATGCAATAGCAATAAAAATAGAAAGAAAAAACGGCACCATAATAGTGCTGGCAGCTTTAATGCCTGCCATTAAAACAACAAGGCAAGCTAACACTAATAACGCTTTTGCAAACGGCGATCTCAGTTCCATGGACATTTTATGCTACATTCCTAAAGAAAAACTCGACCACTTTACAACGAGTTAAAAATAACTACAAACAGAGAAAACTATGACCTTCAATCTAGCAACCATAAAAATCAAAAACTTGAGATTACGTACTTACATTGGAATAAACGAAGACGAGATTAAAAACAAACAGGATGTTGTTGTTAACGTTAAGATAGATTACGACGCAGAGAAAGCGACCAACACCGACAATATGAGCGATGCACTTAACTATAAAACCATCACGAAAGCGATAATAAAATTAGTGGAAGATAATCGCTTTTCTCTTCTCGAAAAACTCACCGCCGATGTGTTAAGTATTGCAGCAGAACATTCATCTGTACGATACGCTCAAGTAGAAGTAGATAAACCACATGCATTACGATTTTCAGACTCCGTTTCTCTCACCTTATCGTGTAACAAAACAGGTTAACTCTTAAATAGGCGCAACGTGCTATGAATATTTTGATTACCGGTGGAACAGGCCTTATTGGCAAAGCCCTTGTAAAAAGCCTCTCAGGTGAGCATAGGCTGACCGTAGTAACACGAGATATCACTAAAGCTAAAGAGACACTTGATAGTTTAAGTCAAAATTCCCCGGTATCGTTTATCGATAGTATTGATGCTATAGACGACATGGCTCGCTTTCATGCGATAGTAAATTTAGCCGGTGAGCCTATTGCTGACAAACGATGGACCACCAGCCAAAAGAAACGTATTTGCAATAGCCGGTGGGACACCACTGCGCAGCTGGTTGCTAAAATCAATAGCGCGTCTTCACCACCACGGGTATTTTTATCTGGCTCAGCCATTGGCGTTTACGGTGATAAAGGAAGCCAAGCGGTCTCTGAAGAAACACCCCCACATAGCGAGTTTACACATGAACTTTGTGCAAAATGGGAAGCGATAGCCAATACTGTAGACGGCCACAACACCCGAGTTTGTACGTTAAGAACGGGAGTTGTGCTTGCTAAAAATGGCGGAGCGCTAGCTAAAATGGCACTACCATTCAAATTAGGGGTAGGCGGTAAACTGGGGCATGGCAAACAGTTTCTTTCTTGGATCCATATTGACGATATGGTGAAGGCAATTAGGTTTCTGCTAGACAATGATAATTGTCGAGGTGCCTTTAATATGACCGCCCCTGAACCTGTGACCAATTCGCATTTCTCCCATACCTTGGCAGGTAACCTATCACGGCCTTGCCTATTTACTGTGCCCTCTATAGTTATGAAAATCGCCATGGGCGAAAGCTCAACCATGATCCTAAATGGTCAAAACGTTATTCCCGCCAAATTAACTGCCGCGGGATTCACATTTGACTACCCTACCCTGAACGACGCGCTTTCGAACATCTACCGCACATAATGAACCGGTACTTTTATCGTCGGTATTGGACGCTTTTTGACTGTCCAACTTGGCCACGTAAAATTTATAAAACGACATGTTGGACAGTCATATTCGTTCGATAAAAAACCATTATTGGCAAAGTGAGAGTAGAAAAATGAAATTGGACAGTCAAAGTATATGTGACTGTCCAATTTTGTTTTCAATTTTTTTACCAAGACCTAAACCATTTTTCGCAGCAGCGCAGCAGTGTTTAAAGTAAGTAGTCGCCAGCAACCAAGTGCCCCTAGCGTTCCTACTACAAACGCTCCTACAAATGGCGCAATAACCCAATATTCCATATGTAAGCTTGCTGGCATTTGAAATACTGAGGTTTGTAGTAGGAACAAACTTAATTCGTTGGCAAGTGCAGCCATAAAGCCTGCGACAATGCCAATAATAACAAACTCGAAAATCACGCTTTTCCGTATCAGGCTTCCTTTTGCGCCTAAGGTTCTAAGGATTGCTATTTCCTGCTTTCGCTCATCCATACTTGCTTGCACTTGCGCTATCAAAACCAGTGATCCTGCAAATAAAACAAGAACAAGAATGAACTCAACCGCAACAGAGACCTGATCGACAATGTCTCTTAGTTGATTTATACGCGCATCAACATCAAACATTGTAAGCGATGGGAAAGGTTGTAAAAGCGCCGTCAATTTAGCCTTTTCCGACGTAGGCAAATGGAAGCTCGTAATGTAGGTAGGGCTAAACGCTTTCATAGCCGCCGGGTGAATGACGAAAAAGAAATTAGGCTGCATTGTTTGCCAATCAACCTTGCGTAAACTGGTTACTTCAGTTTCAACAATTTCACTGCCCACGTTGAAGGTTAATTTATCACCCAGTTTAATATCAAGGCGTTCAGCCACATCCTCTTCTACGGATACGGGGAAGACCGTGGTGTCTGGCTCAACTGAGGCATCTCCATGCCATTGCCCATCCACTATGATATTTTCTTTTTGCAGAGTAATACTCCAAGTAAGGTTGGCTTCCCTTCCTAACCCTCTGCGCCGTTCATTATCAGCATCGTCCTCTTTGGTCACCTCGGTATTCACCCTTTCATCGTTTACCGAAACGAACCGCCCTCTTATTACGGGATAAAATTCTTCAATATTTACGCCATTTTCAGAAAAGTGACTGTCCAACTTATCTTTCTGCGTGTCGGTGATGTTAATTAGAAAGTAGTTCGGTGTGCCTTGGGGAAGCTGAGAGCGCCACTGAGAAACCATATCATTGCGCATAACGAGAACGACTAAGAGCAACATGATTGTTATTGAAAAACTGATTAACTGTACGCTGTTATCCATGGCTCTGCGTTTAATTCTAGCCCATGCTAGTTGCCAGGCGCCCATTTTACCTGCTCCTAACTTTCTTCCTAGCGCAATTAAACCATAGGTAGCGATGAGCAACCCTGCCACCAGGGCGACGCCCGACGAAAACAGAATTAAACTTATCGTAAAATCCTGACTATAGAGAAGCATGAGTAGAAACACAGCCGAGCCAGACGCTAAAAACTGAATACTGCGCGACCGTAAATTTGACGCCATATCCCGCCGAAGTACACGCAAAGGAGGAATAGCAAAAAGCTGCATTAGTGGATAGAGAGAGAACAGTAACGCGCAGGTAGCCCCTGTTATTACTGCAATGATAACCGGTTTCCAATGCCAAATTCCAATAGCGACATCTACCTGATCTGCAAGCAACCACACTACGGCTTGTTGCCCGATAAAACCGATGATAAGCCCAATTGCAATGCCTAATAAGGTTATAAAAATAACTTGTAGTAAATAAATGGTGCGGATAGTTTGTTTTGTTGCGCCCAGTGTTTTCATGATGGCGACAGGGTCGAAATGTCGCTGACTGTATCTTTGCGCGGCAACGGCAATGGAAACAGCGGCAAGCACAATGGCCAGCAGGCTAGCCAGCAAAAAATACCGCCCTGCACGCGCAACTGAGCGACCAATTGCCGATTCATCATCGGCTACCGTCCGCCAACTGTGTAAATCATCTTGCAACTGAGGCTGCAGCCAATCGTAAAAGGCGCTCAGTGCATCTCCATCGCCTTTAAAGTAGCTAACATATCGCGCTCTACTTCCCGGCCCAGTTATGGCTGTACTTGCTAAATCGGACAGTCTAATTAACACAATTGGATCTGTATTAAATACACTGAAGCCCGCATCGGGAATATCGACTAGTACTTTGGTTACTGTGAATACTCCATCTCCAATTTCTATCTCATCGCCAAGCTGAATGCCTAGCGACTGAAATAGTCGTGATTGGATCCACGCTTGCCCTGCTTGCGGTAATTGGTCCGCAATTTTTTTAGCCCCAAATGCCTGCTCAGCAACGTTTACGTTACCTTTAAGCGGATATGCTTCGTTCACCGCTCTTAAGTCGGCCAATAACATTTCGTCATTATAAAACACCATAGAACGCGCCGTCACTTGCTGGGCGGTATCTAAACCAAGTGTCTGGGCTTCTTTCAACCAAGCCTCATCAATGGGTTTATCAGATCGCAGTTGAGCGTCAGCAGCAATAAATTCAGCTGAACGCGAGGTTAAGGCGCTTTGTAAACGCTCGCTAAAAAGGGACAGCGAAAGCACTGCCCCCACAGACAAAATAATAGCGAGTAAAATTATAGTCAGTTCGCCACGGCGAGCTTCATGACGAAAAAGGCGCCATGCTAGGCTTGAGGTTGTCTTCATTTAGACTACCTCACGGTCTACGGGGTGAGTGGATTGCCTGGTCTCAGATAGCTCACCGGCTGTCATGGTTAACTGACGATCACATTTCGCTGCCAAATGATTGTCATGGGTTACTAACACAAGCGTCGTGCCCTTTTCCCTATTCATTTTGAACAGCAAGCCTTCAACTTTTTCACTGTTTTTTGCATCCAGGTTACCAGTAGGTTCATCAGCAAATAAGATTTTTGGCGAAGTGATAAACGCCCTAGCGATTGCCACTCGCTGTTGCTCTCCTCCGGATAACTGATTTGGAAAATGGTGCGCTCTATGACTTAATCCTACGTCGCTTAAGATATCCATTGCCCGTTGCTTAGCATTAGACAAGCCCGCTATTTCTGCGGGGAGCATGACGTTTTCAAGTGCGGTTAAACTCTGTACCAGCATAAAACTTTGAAAAATAAAGCCAACATGCTGCCCTCTAAATACAGCTCTTTCCTCTTCACCCATAGTGTGGAGGGGCGCCCCGTTCAACCAAATTTCTCCATTCGTTGACTCATCCAAGCCGGCAAGCAATCCTAAAAGCGTAGATTTTCCTGATCCTGACGCACCAATTATTGCAATAGACTCACCTGCCTTGACTTCAAAGGAAATTGGGCTAAGGATCTGAAGTTCACCCTCACTCGTAGAGACTACTTTCGTTACTTTAGATGTTTTAATCATAGAGGTCATCAATTCGTGTTTTATAGTTTGCGCAACATTGCGTTCGTCTTTTTACTTTTAATACCCACATTTGCTCAGTCAGATCAACATGATAGTGATGAAAAAGAGCCTAATGCGAAATTACTGATACTTGGCGATAGCCTATCGGCTGCCTATGGTTTAAGGCAAGAAGAAGGTTGGGTAAGTTTGTTACAAAATACGTGGCGAGACGAGAACATTCCGATTGATATTGTAAATGCTGCGGTAAGTGGTGAAACGACGGATGGCGGATTAGCGAGACTACCCAGGTTGTTAACCCAACACCAGCCCTCCCATGTACTTATTGAACTCGGGGGGAACGATGGCCTACAAGGGCACAACGTAAAAAAAATTAGAAGCAATTTGGTTGCGCTCGTGAAAATAGCACAAGCCGCTGACGCCAAGGTGTTTTTGCAAGATATGCAAATACCTACAAATTATGGCAAACGCTATACCAACATGTTTGGTGAGAGTTTTGACAGGGTTGGTGAAGAACTTAATGTGCCGGTTATTCCCTTTTTCTTGCAAAATATTGCGCTCGACACGTCGTTGATGCAGCGAGACGGCATTCATCCAAATGCAGAAGCACAGGCTTTGATCGCTGAGTTTATGCATAGACAATTAATGCCGCTGTTCGATAATTAACCCGAATTATGTGCTAAACTTACCGACGATTTTGATTTAACTTAGTAACAATCATCGAGGAGGGTTTATGGACGTTTCATCTACCAACGCGACACCCGTGTCTACAGTGGTTCAAAACACCACTCAAGATCCACGACAGCCTATAGAACGCCGACAGGAGCCTTCACAAGAGGTGCGTACAACGTCTGAAGCAAGTGCCTCAGCCCCTTCATCTGATTCTCGTGTGGGTTCAACAATCGACACTTATGTATAAAAACCGTACTGAAGCACAGTAGTATCTTCCGAAGAAGGGCGCATAATCATCTTTAATTCGCATTGGAGATACGGATATGCCCTTACCTCGGTATAAGCAAGTTAATGTAGACGTCACCCCATACTATCACTGCACTACTCGTTGTGTTAGGCAGTCATACTTGTGTGGTTGTGATAATGAAACTGGTAGAAACTTTGAGCATAGAAGAAAGTGGATTGAAGACCGACTTCATTTGCTTTCCAGCTCATTTTCAATAGAACTATGTGCATATGCAGTCATGCACAATCATACCCACGTTGTCCTTTTCGTTAATCGAGAACGGGTCAAAGATTGGAGTGTGAGAGAAGTATTCAATAGATGGCGAAACTTTTATAAATGCCCTCCATTGGTCCAACGCTACTTAGATGATATTGACGATCAAGCATTTAGCGAAGCAGAAGAAAAAATTTTGCTAGAGTATGCTGAAGAATATCGCCGCCGATTGTGCTCTGTCAGCTGGTTTATGCGTCTTTTAAACGAGTACATTGCACGCAAAGCGAATAAAGAAGACGACTGCAAAGGTTACTTTTGGGAACGAAGATTTAGGTCTCAGGCGCTTTTGAATGAGAAAGCGCTAATAGCAGCAATGGCATATACAGATTTAAACCCTGTTCGCGCCAATCTTGCGCCCACGCCTGAAGAATCAGACTTCACCAGCGTGAAGTACCGCATCAATGCTCGTCGAGCAAGAAAATCGCCCTTATTTTTAAAGCCTTTTTCAGGCTGCATTGATAAACGAGGTCGCTCTGCACTGCCTATCACGCTAGATAGCTATTTAAGTTTGGTTGATGAAACCGGCAGGTACGTAAGAAATGACAAGAAAGGAACAATTAGCTCCTCACTACAACCTATATTAGATAGGCTAGAGTTGGAGGCGCCGGCTTGGTTAACGATTTCTTGCCAGTTGGAAGACACGTTTTCAGGCCCGATCGGGACGCCCATTGCTATTGTAGACTTCGCTGAGCAGTGCCAGTACGGGAGAACGCCCAATGTTACCAATGCAACACGGTATTTGATGTGAGCTTGCATCACGTCGAACAGCTAAACACCTCGTTACTCTCTAAAAAGGGCTATTTTCAATAGCCCTTACACCTACTACCGTTGATCACCCTCGCTAAATCAGCTTACTTCTAGCCCTTCAATATTCTGTCTTCCAATTGCCGATCGCTTTTTTGTTGAATTCGAAATAGGAATGATGAAAAAGAGGAACAAAAAGGGACAGTCAAAACAAAGTTTGACTGTCCCTTTTTACAAACACTTACCTTAGGCTTCCTAGTTGGACAGTCATTACTGAATTAGACTGTCCAATCTGAGTTATCGATAGTAGTAGGAAGGCTTTTTAGCGTCACTTTGCATAAGAGAAAGATATCTGTCTCTTAATTTTGTTTGACGAGACTCCATGTCCACAAATTGTCCGTTGATAATTACCATTTCAGCCGCTTCCGTTACTTCTAAAGGGTCGCCACTCCAAACGACGATATCTGCACGAGCGTCCTTTGCAAGCACACCTATTTGACTGTCCAACCCGAGAATTTTAGCTGGAACCCGTGTAAGGCTAGCAAGACCTGCCTCATAAGAAAGGCCATTGGCAACTGCATTTCCTGCATGTTGCGCTGCTAACCTAATATTATGGGTATCCATACCGATAGCAACTTCAACGCCTGCTTGTTCTAATCGAGCCGCGTTTGCCAACGTTGCACCCATTTGGTCAAACCCGCCAGGTAGATTGTACTCTGGGTCAATGATGACGGGGATTTTCGCTTCTGCAAGCGCCTTTGCTTCACGCCAAGCTTCTACTCCATGAACCAATACGAGATTAATGCTTGGGTGTCGCTTCTTAAACGCAATAACCTGGCGTATGTCAGCAGCACGGTCTGCTTTCATAAACAATGGAATATCACCGGCTATAACCTGTTTAATCACTGGTAAATCTTCACGAGAACTAAGTCCAAACCATGGCGTGGTTGATGTCACATTACTTTTGGTACTCGCCGCTTCGTTGATAACTTTTTCTAACATTACCCATAAAGAAGCGCGGGAGCCTCCTGCCACTTCTGCTCCTTGACCGCCCACGTCAACTGAAATAAAAGCTTGTGACTTTATTACAGGCTCATCACCGTCTAGAGAAATGACAGCACCCTGTCCGTTAAACAGGAAATGCCCCCCCATCATACCGGTTGCCGCAGCTGTCATGCCTTCTAATCGTGTGATCTCAAATAGTGAAGAGTCTGGATTAATACCATAACTGACGTCGAGTGCCGCACCTGTTTTAGTAATAGGCGATGTTTCGATACTCGCATCTACCACGCCAGATGAAGAGGAAACCTCAACGAGCCCTAACGACGTCAACGCGCCAATGAACCCTGGGGAAATAACTTTTCCAGAAACATCCACCACCCGATATTCTGAAGGAACTTCTGTTCCCTCAATGACAGAAACAATATTTCCATCACTGACAAGAACACTGCCTTTTTCAATCACTCCCTGTTCACTCATGGTATGAATTTTAGACCCAACTAATGCGAGTTTTTCTGCATAGGTAGAATGAATGGATAACATCGCTAATGCTATTACAATTAAACGCTTCATTTGCTGTCTCCTTCACCTACTTGTCCAATTTCAAAATCGCTTACAGGCCAATCTTGCTGAGCGTCTAAAGCGTATGCTAAACCGCCATCAATAAACACACGTTCTGCTTTGGTATAGGTAGAAAACGGGTCCCCACTCCAGAGAACGATGTCCGCTTGCTTACCCGCTTCTAAAGAGCCTGTTTGATCAAAAATTCCTAATGATTTAGCAGGATTGGCGGCTAACCATATCCACGCTTCTTCCTTAGAGATATTTAGCCCGGCTCGTTTGCCATCAGACCACGCTTTTGCGGCTTCTTGATTCAACCTTTGTATACCCAAATCACTGTCAGAGTGAACAATGGCGCATGCTCCGGCGGCATGCACAGCTGGAATATTTTCTCGAATTCCATCGTAAGCTTCCATTTTGAACCCCCACCAATCGGCCCACATGGCTGAGCAAACTTGGTTTTCTTTTAGGGTATCAGCAATTTTGTAGGCTTCCACGGCGTGATGGAATGTTCCAATTTTATAATTGAACTCTTTCATGACATCCATCATCACTGTCATTTCGTCGGCACGATAGCAATGCATGTGTACGAGAATATCACCTTTTAATACCCCTGCGAGTGTTTCTAGCTTTAGGTCTCGTTTCGGTGGCGTGGGGGATTTCCCTGCATCGAAATCACGCTCGTAACGCTCCCACTTACGTATATAATCCTGTGCATCTGCCCATGCTTGACGATACCCAGCTACGTTCCCCATTCTGGTCATAGGGCCGCCTTTTTGACCATAAACACGTTTGGGGTTTTCGCCACAAGCCATTTTCATGCCATACGGGGCGTCTGGGAATTTCATAGATTGCATGGTTCGGTTTGGTACATTTTTTAACACAACTGAACGACCACCGACTAAGTTTGCACTACCTGGAAGAATTTGAAGCGTAGTTACCCCTCCTGCTAGCGCGCGAGTAAACCCCGGATCTTGTGGCCACACTGAATGTTCAGCCCATACTTGCGCGGTAACAGGGCTGGTCATTTCATTGCCATCAGAATGAGACTTTGTTGAAGGAGAAGGATAAACACCTAAATGGCTATGGTTGTCGATGATCCCAGGCGTTACCCACTTCCCTTCTCCATCAATCACCACCACATTATCAGGTGCAGGTAGCGACTCACCAAGTGGCGTTGTACTCAAGCCTACAATCTTCCCATCAGAAAATAGAACCGCGCCCTTATCAATTTTATTGCCTATTCCATCAAGTATGGTGACATTTGTGATTAACGTTGGTTTGCCTACAATAGGCGTGTACGTACTCGGATATGGATTTTCATTTATAGTGACTTTATCTTTCGGCTTTTGCTCTTTGTTTTGCGCGTCATTACATCCCAACAACGCAATCGTACACATGCAAGCAGCAGCTAGAAATAGCTTACTTGGTTGGACGTTCATGATTTCCCCAGACATATTTAGTTATTTTTAATAACGCAAAATAAATTAGCGTTGAAAACGATTATGCTAAATATAGGGAAATAAACAAGTTTAGTTACTGATACAGTTACAGCACTATACCAGCGTGCTCTGATAAAACCCTTACAATATCTTGTGATTGCGTGAGCCTGCGAATATCGTTAAATAATAATTCGGCTTCAGGATATTGCCTTTTTAGGTATCCACACCACTGCTTTAACCGGTTAGGATAGTATTTGCCTTTATCTCCAAATATTTCGTAACCGGAATACTGGATAAGCAGTGAGGCCAGATCTTTCCATGCCATGGGCGCTTCATTGTTTTTAATACACAAAGCTAAATTGGGTAATGCCAAGGCCCCTCGTCCTACCATTAAATTCGTACAATCAGATTCGTCTTGGCATCGTTTAGCATCAGAAGCGCTCCATATTTCGCCGTTTGCCACGAGAGGAATAGAAGTGTGCTGCTTTATTTTTGCTATCCACTCCCAATAAGCGGGGGGCTTATACCCTTCCGTTTTGGTTCGCGCGTGGACGACAAGCTCAGAAGCACCTGCCTCTGTAATAGCCATTGCATTATCTACGGCTAAGCTCTTATCCTCGAAACCCAATCGAATTTTAGCCGACACTGGTATATGGGAAGGAACCGCATCTCGAACAGCTTTAACAATATCGTAAAGCGCTTGAGTTTCTTTAAGTAAAACCGCCCCACCCTTGCTTTTGTTTACCGTTTTAGCAGGGCACCCAAAGTTTAAATCTACACCAGGAGAGCCCAACTCTATGGCAGTTTCCGCGTTTTCAGCCAGCCACTGCGGGTGCTGCCCTAACAGTTGCACACGAACGGGAACACCCGAGGGTGTTTTTCCACCATGATGCAATTCAGGGCACAGGCGATAAAATGTTTTCTTAGGCAGTTTTTGATCCACAACCCTCACGAATTCAGTTACACATTGATCATACCCACCTACTCGGGTGAGCATATCTCGCATTAGATGATCAACTACGCCTTCCATCGGCGCTAACATAATTTTCATTGTGTGCTAATTCGCTAGTAGTAAGGTCAAAATTTCGGCGCGAGAGTGTATCAAAATGGCATGTGGGTGACCATGAATATCACGAACTTAAAAGAAAGTTTTCACGTCGCAGTGTGAGAAGCTTCGTTGTCTGCTTTATCCGCCAACCTAAAAGTGACTGTCCAACTTGCTTTGACTGTCCAACTTGTTTTGACTGTCCAATCTGTTTTGACTGTCCAACTTGTTATGACTGTCCAATCTGTTTCAATCTATTTTGGGAAAGCTTAAATGAGGTAACTTGAGTGTGACGTAAGTTAATGTAGAGAGATGAGTAAATCGCTCTCCTGTATCAAGGCTATTGATTGTCGGACTCTAACTGTGTATTTGCATGAAGGCGTGCTAACACATTGGCTTTGTCTTTTGACGAAAGCCCCGCCCAGTTAGCGATTTCTTCCATCGTTCGATGACACCCCATACACACGTTATCATCGTTTAATTTGCATTGTGCAATGCATGGAGAAGGTATATGCACCGTTTACTCACTCTTAATTTTTGCTGCCTCATTAAGTGCAACAGAGGATTTTATTGTAGTCAACGCTCGTTCGCTAAGCTCTTTATTCGACCAGAGGCATACATAGCACCCATACTTTTCATTGAGGTAACGCTCAAACGCCTCTTCGTCATTACCGTCATAACGAACTAAAGATTGTTTATTCCCATCATAAATCACAGCAGAAAATGTAAACACAAAAAGCCTCCTATTACTGGAGGCTAAATATACATCTAGACGTCTAAACGTTCAAGCGTCTATTTTATGAAGTTTAGTGAAGCACAAACCGCCGCCACTTGCGCGTCGTTACAGTTCTCAGGGGTCGCCTGCTTGCTATCTGGATAAACTTCGGTAGTGGTAACGTACATTGCGTCAGTCATACCTCCGCATAAATAAAGCGATTTCTTGTCGTAACAAATCACGCCTTCACTAACGACTTGCGCACCAATTATCTTGCCATCACTATCTGCTGGGGCGATATGTGTGACGACTTTTACAGCATCTATCACCGCTTTTTGAAAATCGAGTTGGGGGTTTGTCGTATTGGCAACGGTATAGAAACCATCTGGTATGTTCCAATTATCATGCGTCGTTCCATCGCGCGCTGCCAGCGCTGGCCTAAATTCTGAATTATCCGTATCGGTTGTTTCATGTAAATCGATATGAAGCGTAAAGGTCTGTTCTAGTGAAGCAATAAACGCCATTAATTGTGATGATTCGGGCGCTGGGGAGTCTGTGTAAAAGGAACGATTAGGATCAATAGCCAAAGGATTCCATCTATTAATGGTTTCATACCCCCAAGGGCTCACACAAGGAACCACAACTAGGTTTATATCTTTTGCATAGTTCAAAAGGTTATTTCTGATAAATTTAAGCGCTCCTTGTACACCACTTGTTTCGTACCCGTGCACGCCTCCAGTAACCAGCGCTGAGGGCTTAGCGCTGTCGAAGCACTCTGGTACTATTGCGTACAAAGGATAGCGCTCTTCATCGTATGGCAGCGAACCGTATTGCACCACCTTAAACCCTGTCGGGACAATCCCCATAAGTTGTTGCACCACTTCATCATGATAACTACGTTGTACAACCTGTGCTGCTAGCCATAACTCTTTTTCTTTGGTTCCCCATGGCTTTCCAGGAGTACCGATAGCGTAATTTTGCATAGAAACCTCTTAATCGTTGACTGCATGATAGCAGGCGTACACACAGATGTGTTTTTACATTGATGAATTGAAAGCACAATGGCACAAATTATATCTGCGGACGCTAAATTGGACAGTCTAATTATCACTACATTGGATTTAAACTAGCTTTTGGACAGTCACTTTATTCGTTGGACAGTCACTTTTTTTGACTTTATTTGAAAAAGACAGAAATTGGACAGTCGAAAAGTGTAAGTGGCTCACCAATGAACTTGATGATAGTAAGACGAAAAAAACCAGCCGAAAGGCTGGTTTTTTTATATGGCGTCCCCTAGGGGATTCGAACCCCTGTTACCGCCGTGAAAGGGCGGTGTCCTAGGCCTCTAGACGAAGGGGACAGAAACTTGACTGTGAAGCAAAACCTCACTGAACTTCTGTAAAGCTAGATTAATTCGTTACTACGAACCACTATCCTTACTGAAATTTCCGTCCGAAGCTAATACGTTAACTCCAGCCTATTTCACAGTATTAATCGACTGTGACGCGATAAATATGGCGTCCCCTAGGGGATTCGAACCCCTGTTACCGCCGTGAAAGGGCGGTGTCCTAGGCCTCTAGACGAAGGGGACAGAAACTTGACTGTGAAGCAAAACCTCACTGAACTTCTGTAAAGCTAGGTTAGTTCGTTACCACGAACCACTATCCTTACTGAAATTTCCGTCCGAAGCTAATACGTTAACTTCAGCCTATTTCACAGTATTAATCGACTGTGACGCGATAAATATGGCGTCCCCTAGGGGATTCGAACCCCTGTTACCGCCGTGAAAGGGCGGTGTCCTAGGCCTCTAGACGAAGGGGACTGAAAATAGTTCTTCGAACACATTGCATTCGAGGTATTTAGAAAGTTGGATTAAGCAAACAAATTAATTGCTCTTTTTCTTACTAAATTTTCAGTCAGAAGTTGTGTTAGCAACTCCAGCCTAAATTTGCTCCAATTTAAAAATTGGTGGAGCCAGGCGGGATCGAACCGCCGACCTCCTGCATGCCATGCAGGCGCTCTCCCAGCTGAGCTATGGCCCCATCATGTCTCAGTCAGTTTTGTGTGACTGTTCCGTGACAGCGGGGCGCATTCTAGGCATCCGCCCCTGTCATGTCAACGGTTTTTTTATGAATTTTCTCTGTTTGCTATAAAAGTAAGCGCTTTGTCGATTCTCTCGCCAACTTTCTCTTTTGAAAGCAAATTAAGGGTAACATCTAAAGAAGGCGAGTTACCTCCACCCGTAGCAGCTACACGTAGCGGCATGCCTACTTTTCCCATACCCACTTCAAGTTCTTCAGCGGTTGCATTTATCGCCGACTGGATACTTTCAGGGTTCCATTCTTCCAGCGCCATTAGTTTATCTTTAACGCGCTCTAACGGACCCCGTGCCACAGGTCGAAGGTGCTTTTTCGCCGCGTTCGCATCAAACGCTTCGTAATCTTGATAAAAGTAGGTAGAAATCTCTGCAAGCTCTTTTAATGTCTTCACCCTGTCCGCTTGAATAGCAATGACAGACTCAAGCGCTGGCCCTGCGGTTAAATCTACATTTAACGTTTCAAAATGCCATTTCGCATGTGCTGCCACTTCACTCGCTGGCAATGTCTTTATATAGTGCTGGTTTAGCCAAATCAGTTTTTCTGTATTAAAGGCTGATGCTGATTGCCCTATGCCATCCAAACTAAAGTGCTCAATCATCTCATCAAGCGTAAACACTTCTTGATCGCCATGTGACCAACCTAGTCGCACAAGGTAATTAAGTACGGCTTGAGGTAAAAAACCGTCATCACGATATTGCATAACACTGACAGCACCATGACGTTTCGACAGCTTTTTACCATCGTCACCCAAAATCATTGAAACGTGAGCATACTCTGGTACAGGAGCACCTAATGCTTCAAGAATATTAATTTGGCGCGGGGTATTGTTGATGTGATCTTCACCACGTACCACATGAGTAATGCCCATATCCCAATCATCAACAACCACACAGAAATTATAGGTAGGCGTGCCATCTGTACGTTGAATGATCAAGTCGTCTAGTTCAGTATTGCTGATTTCGATTTTGCCACGTACATGGTCGTTGATAACCACTTTACCGTCTAACGGGTTTTTGAAGCGAATGACAAAAGGCTGCCCTTCTGGGTGATCCGTTCTATCGCGCCATGTACCTGGGTAGCGGGGCTTCTCGCCACGCTCTTTTTGCCTTTCACGAATGGCATCTAATTCTTCTGCGCTCATGAAGCACTTGTACGCTTTACCTTCATCAAGCAATGTTTGAATGAGTTCTTTATAACGGTCGAATCGGTCCGTCTGATAAATAGGGCCTGTGTCCCACGTTAACCCTAGCCACAACATGCCATCTAAAATGGCTTGTTTTGCTTCTTCTGTAGAACGCTCTATATCTGTATCTTCTATACGCAAAACAAATTCACCACCTTTGCTTTTTGCGTAAAGCCAAGAATATAGTGCGGTACGTGCGCCGCCTACATGTAGATAGCCCGTTGGGCTTGGTGCAAATCGTGTTACAACCGACATGATCACTCTCTATCTTTAATTTAAGTCTAAGTGGGGCGCATTCTACCAGCGTAACGGTTGCGACAAAAGCCACATCATTGACTTGTTGCAACTAATTATTCCGCCACTGGCATTCTGATATCTTTGAAAAGTAACATCGCTTATGAGCCACCAGATGCTTTAACAAACACCTATATTCGGGCCATAAATTGGAGTCCTTGTTTACTGCCGCGCAAAAAGAAAAGCCCCTTATAGCTTTAACCGTTACTAAAAATGATGCTCTTTTCATCAATTTAATCAAAATGGCAACAAAATGATTATTTTTCATGCATACGGTAATTTTTCTTTAATTTTATTGTTGACACTATCGGAAGCAACTCTATAATACCGCCCCACTTGCCCAGGCAAGTAAACAAACAAGATGGACGCTTAGCTCAGTTGGGAGAGCATCGCCCTTACAAGGCGAGGGTCACTGGTTCAAGCCCAGTAGCGTCCACCACTTTTCTAGAGCGGATTCTTGTTTGACTTGAAAATTTTATGGACGCTTAGCTCAGTTGGGAGAGCATCGCCCTTACAAGGCGAGGGTCACTGGTTCAAGCCCAGTAGCGTCCACCATTTCATACAGTTTTCAAGTACAATTCTTTTATGGACGCTTAGCTCAGTTGGGAGAGCATCGCCCTTACAAGGCGAGGGTCACTGGTTCAAGCCCAGTAGCGTCCACCATTCTTCTGTCTTATTAAAATTCCTCAAAATGTTAAACGCCAATTTAATGTCATCGTTTTTGGTAACGCTCGGCTTCTGCGACTAAACTTATTATATCGAATACGCTCTATTTTCCACTACGGAAAGGTTATGAAACCGAACATTGCGAAACGAGCACGGGTACTAGTTGCTGAAGACCAAGCTTTAGCGAAAAGCCATATGAAATATGCCCTTGATGAGCTTGGGTTTGAGCATGTGGATTATGTTGTTAAGCCTACGCAAGCACTCAATGCGTTAAGTCAGCAACATTATGACGCTGTAATTTGTGCCTACGACTTACGCGAAGATCATGGCGGTTATTGCCTGTTCGAAACCCTAAAAGCGCAGCACCTAGTTCCCCTCACCACTGGGTTTATTTTCACAAGCGCTGACACCAGCCCAGAAGCAGTACATGCCATTGTAGAACTACAGCCCGATGAGTTTCTTGCGAAACCTTTTTCAGTAAACCAGCTTGAAAAACGGCTATCAAAAGTTATTGCGCGCAAAATGGTGTTGAACCCTATCTATCAGTATATGGATGAAGGTAACCTAGAGGGTGCTCTGATGGCCGTAGAAGCATTTATTTTAGAACCTAAATATGCTGAGTATTTTCCTTTAGCGCTAAAGGTAAAAGGCGATCTATTACTTTTGAGCAAGCGATATGATGAAGCAAAGTCATTTTTCCAAGGCATCATTAATGTACAAGAATTTGCCTGGGCAAAATACGGGCTCTGTAAATCCTTGGTCAACTTAAAAGAGTTTGAGGACGCCGAGCGGGCTATATTAAGCCTAGCGCTAAACTTAGAAAGTAACCTTGCCTCCTATGATTTACTTGCAGAATTAAAAATTCGAGAGGAAGCATTTGATGATGCCCTTGAGTGTATCAATATTGCTCGAGAGGTTTCGCCAAGAAACGTAAAACGGCATCAAACCGCTATGGAACTCTCTCGTATTACTCATGATTATCAAGAGCAATTTGATAGTGCGAGGAAAATTGTCCGGTACGCTAAGCAATCCATTCATGAGTGCGCAGAGCACTATTTAACTGCTGCCCGCGCGGGGGTAGATTTTGCCATGACGTCATCCCCTTCAGAGGTATCTCATATTGTTCAGCAAACCAACGACTATTTGCGAGAATTGAAAACCGCCTACCCCAAAGAAGATGTGGCGCAACAAGTTCATGTTATTAATGCCAGAATTTGCTATTTACAAAATGACAGTGAAAAAGCCAAAACGATGATGGAATCCTTAGATTACAGGCATTGGGAAGACAAGCCCACGGAAGCCCTTATCGATTCAGCAAAAGCCTTTCACGAAGTGGGGCTGCAAGGAAATGCCCTAAAGATACTTGAAGTATTAGAACAAAAGCTAAGTGACAGTGACAGTGACAGTGACGAGCCTAATCTTGTTTCATTCTATATAAAACAAGAAAAACGTGAGAAGGCGTCTATACCCTTAAGCCCCAAAAGCCTGAACAATGCCGCCGTGCTGCATTATCAACAAGGCGATTTAGCCAAGTCATTCAATACCTTTTTACAAGCCTACCAAGTGATGCCTAAAAATCCGGCCATCGCCTTAAATTTATTGCAGGCAATAACGATGCGCGCAAAGCAAGGTCAGCCACGAATAAACAAAGTGGTCAGTTTGGTTAAGCGCTGTCGCACAACGATTGAAAGTTCAGAATTAACAGAAGAGCAAACACAGCGCTATAACAATATGAAAACCGTCCTTAATCAGGTTGCGTAAACCACGACGTTTTCGTGGAACAGGTTGTCTTTATATTCTAGTTCGTGGCTAAACGTCATACCTAAATTTTTCATAACTTTGATTGACGCTTTGTTCGCTGGGTTAGCAATGGCGGAAAATTTATCGATGCCAGTTAAATATAAACTGTCTTTCACTGTTTTCGCGGCTTCTGTCGCAAAACCCTGCCCCCAACTCGAACGCTTAAAACGCCAGCCTAATTCAATATTATCTGTTTCTGGTGAGTGGGTGAAAAAGCCAAACGGACGAACTAAAATCCAGCCAATACTATCCCGAGATTCTGTGACTTCTACTCGCCATAATCCCCAACCTAGCGCTGGGTTAGAGAAAGCTTGAACCCGGGGTATAAAAATATGGCGTATATCTTCTCTGCTGGAAGGTTTACCACCATTGATGTAGCGCATAACCGCTTCGTCTTGGTCAAGCTCCCACAAGAACTCAACATCCTTTTCGGTAACGTAGTGATAAGATAACCGCGCACTATTTCCTATATGCATATACTTCCTTTTATCGCAAATTTAGCTTTTATTGTTGTTTTTGTCGGCGTGGCGAACGCCTTATAGATCGCCATTTAAGGTTAGCGCCTAACCTTTATTTTTGTTGCGTCTTTAGCCCGTTAGCCCCCTAACATAGCAAGGTGCGTGGTTGCACCTGTATTACCATCATGTAGATAATGGGCTTCGTGCTTTTGACCTAAACATTCTATGAGAAATTGCTTAAGGCCTGCCACGTCGCCATCTGCCAACAGATGGCGCATATCAATGCCATGCTCACTGAATAGACACAAATGCAGTTTGCCATTTGCTGCAACCCTAAGTCGATTACAGCTTTTACAGAAATCTTTACTGTAAGGCATGATAAGACCTATCTTTCCCGCGTAATCAGGATGAAAAAACTCTTGCGCTGGCCCGGCGTCTTTTCGTTTTACTATGGGTTGCCAACCTTGTGCTAGCAGCGTTTGCTTAATGGGCCCGCCACTTTGATGCTGCTGATTGAAAAACTGTGGAAGGTCCCCCGTCTCCATTAACTCTATGAACCTAAGGGTCACTGGCATCTCTTTTAACCATGCCAAAAAACGGTGAAGGCGAGCGTCAGAGAAGTCGTTCAGCAATACCGTATTAACTTTGACATCAAGGCCCGCATTTGCAGCTGCATCAAGCCCTGCGAGTACCTCTTTTAATTTATCTTGCCCTGTAATAGCAGCGAATTGACGAGGATCTAAGCTGTCTATGCTCACATTAACTTGATGTAAGCCAGCGTCTTTCCACTGTTTGGCATGAGCAGACATTCGTGCACCATGGGTTGTCATGGCGATACGTTCAATACCCGGAGTTTGCGCCGTCAAATGCAATACATCTAAAAAGTCACGACGAAGGGTAGGCTCTCCACCGGTAATTCGCACTTTAGACGTGCCTAATTGCGCAAAGGCAGATAATAAGGTTTGAATTTCATTTACGGATAAAAAGCTATCACTAGAAGGGCCTTGATAGCCATCAGGCAGACAATACTGACACCGGAAATTACACGCTTCCGTTATCGACAAACGTAAATAATGAAATTGTCTTCCAAAGCTATCTTCTAACAAATTTTCTCCTACACTCAGCGTTATGCGCGTCTGTTTTCATTCACGCACACCCTGTAGTGTACTTGTGCGCGCATCAGATTGAAATGATCTGCAATGTATATTTAAGAATGAATTGTTCTCTTTCTATTTTTAACTCTCCACCAGGCTTTCAAGTACGGACATGACACGCTTGTTAATTAAGGGGTTCGGGGCACTGAGCCCTCTTTACGCCTGTACATACGAAAATTATGTATATTTTAAACGCATTCTCTCATTACGGCGTAACAGCTTAATGGGTTCTATCCTGTTAACATTAACGCTTCTACTTGCCGTTTAACAAAGAGTCATTTCAATTCATGCCAAGACGCCATAACACAGTGTACGATAATGCCCCGGTAAAGTGGCATGTGCTGAAACAACTGCGCCCTTATTTATTGGAGTTTAAACGGCGAGTTGTACTTGCCCTGCTTTGCCTGGTGGCCGCAAAACTCGCCAGCATTGGGTTACCTTATGTGTTGAAGTACACGGTAGACAGCTTAAATGGCGATTTAACCACCCTTGCCCTGGCAGTACCCATCAGCCTTATTGTGGCGTACGGCACCTTGAGGTTACTCAATGTGCTGTTAGGGGAAGTGAGAGATACCTTGTTTGGTAGAGTCACCGAGCGAGCTATGCGTCGCATTGGCCTAAACGTATTTAAACATCTACATAACCTCGATTTGGGTTTTCATCTCGACAGGCGTACCGGCGGTTTATCAAGAGACATTGAGCGAGGCACATCGGGAATTAGTTTCTTAATGCGGTTTATGGTGTTTAACATTGTGCCTACCCTGCTCGAAATTGGGCTTGTGGTAGGCTTGCTTCTGTTTCAATTTGGTTGGTCATTTGCGTTTATCATCATTTCCAGTGTAATTTGCTATGTGGCCTTCTCAATGAAAGCCACCGACTGGCGCACTCGATTTGTTCAGCAAATGAACGAAGCCGATTCCACCACTAATTCCCGTGCAGTCGACAGCCTACTTAATTTCGAAACAGTAAAATATTTCAACAATGAAGCCTTTGAGGCGAACCGATACGACAACGATTTAGCCCAATGGGAAGTGGCAAGGCGCAAAAATCGATTATCTCTCTTCGCTCTTAATGCAGGCCAAGCCAGTATTATTGCCACTGCCATGACAGCAATGATGGCCAATGCCGCATTCGGCGTAATGAACGGCGATATGACGATTGGGGATTTTGTGCTCATTAACGCCTTCACCATGCAAATTTTTATGCCGCTTAATTTTTTAGGCTTTGTATACCGAGAAATAAGGGGTTCACTGGCTAACATTGATAATTTATTTTCACTACTCGCTCAGCGCCCGGCCATTTCTGATAAACCTGATTCACTGGCGCTCACATTAAAAGGCGGTGTTGAAAATGCGACTGTCCAATTTGAGAATGTACATTTTAGCTATCATGACGCGCGGCCTATTTTAAATGGCATTACCTTTCAGGTTGAAGCGGGCAAGAAGGTGGCCATTGTCGGCGAAAGTGGCGCAGGCAAGTCCACCATCATGAAGCTACTTTTTCGCTTTTATGAACCCACGAGGGGCACCGTATGCGTGAATGGTCAGGATATAAGCCAAGTCACCCAAAACAGTTTGCGAAGTCATATTGCTATTGTGCCCCAAGACACCGTTCTCTTTAACACCACATTGAAAGACAACATCGCCTATGGAAACCCTAACGCCACTGACGAAGAAATTATGCATGCAGCATCACTTGCCCATTTAAACCACTTCATTGCTCAACTTCCTGATGGCATAAACACAAAAGTGGGTGAACGTGGCCTTAAGTTATCCGGGGGAGAAAAACAGCGCGTAGCAATTGCAAGAGCACTGCTAAAAGGCGCGCCCATTATGATATTTGATGAAGCCACATCGTCATTAGATAGCGAATCGGAGCAGGCCATTTTAGCTGCGCTACGGGATGCCGCAAAAGGCCATACCAGTTTAGTGATTGCCCACCGGCTCTCTACAATTATTGATGCTGACAATATACTGGTGATGAACAAAGGTATGATTACCGAACAAGGCACACATAGCCAACTACTGCAAAAGCAAGGTGTATATGCCAAACTATGGCACACGCAGCAATCAACTCGAAAGCGCTAATATTTAGGCGTTTTTCTCGGCCAATAAATCGTTATAAAAAAGCACAGGTTATGGATCCCGAACTGATAAAAACCACCGTCAATCAGATTATGCCCTTTGGTAAATATGCAGGGCGTCGCCTTTTCCATTTACCCGAACCTTACCTTGTATGGTTTCACAAACAAGGCTTTCCTAAAGGCAAGCTAGGCGAACAATTGGCATTGATGTATGAAATAAAACTCAACGGTTTGGAATCGGTTGTTGAGCCCCTACTCAATGATGACTAAGCCAGCGAAATCATGGAAGTGAGCTGACGTAGTCTAGCCTGAAACATAACAACGGCATCAGGAATCCATGCCGTCACAATGTGCTAAAGTGCCTTTTTAACGCTAGCTTGAAAGATTTCCCCACCTTTAAATTTACGCCCCCACTGAGGGTGACAGTGTCGGTATTCAGACACATCAGTGTCTTTTTATTAACCACATAGGATTTGTGTATTTGTAAAAAATCGACCTTAGGCAAACCTTCAAGAAGTTGTTTCAACGTACTATTTGCCAGCAACATGGTTTGTGTTGTCCACACTTTTACGTAGTTTCCATACGCTTCAAGATACACAATACTGTCGATGTCTAACCTGTGTATCTCACGTCCTACTTTTACTTGTATTTTTGAGGCATGGTTGTGCCCTTGGCATCGTTCTCGAACTTTATCTAATGCTTTTGACAGCCGTTGGCTGTTCACCGGTTTCAGTAAATAATCTGCAACGTCGAGGTCAAATCCCTCAATGGCAAATTCTGAATACGCGCTCACAATAATCACTTGCGGCGGATGAGCGATGACTTTAAGCATATCAATGCCGCTTAGTGCCGGCATATTAATATCAAGAAAAAGAAGATCCACGTGGTGTTTTGCCAAGTGCTGCAGTGTTTCTGTAGCACTAAAACACCGCCCCACTATAGCGATATCCGGATGTTGCTTTAAGTGATGCAACAATACGGTGTGTGCTAAGGGTTCATCGTCAACAATCAGTGCTTTTAGCATGGCTGTAAATCCAACGTTAAACTCGCTACCCAGGTACCCTCTATGACGTCATTATCGAGGGTATTATGTTCACCTGGCAACAGTGAAAGCCTTCGGGCAACATTCGTTAACCCCAAACCTGTCTGACTCGCTTGTTGAGAACCAGACCAAATGGCGTGTTCAGGTTGAGACAGTGCGCCTTCAGCAAGGTATGGGCTTTGGCATGAGAAGTGAAGCACACCGCACTCATCAATACGTATCGACACATTTAATACACTCGGCTTTTCCGCTTTTTCTATGCCATGTTTGAACGCATTTTCCAGCAATACTATCAATAAAAGAGGGGGTATTTGATACCCTTTATTGCAGGTAGGCCAGCTTACATTAATTTCGCAATCGCTTTGATATCTTAGGCCTTGCAGGGCTAAATAATCATTTACATACGCCAGTTCATCCTCTAACGCGACCCACTCTTGCTGGCCTTTATACACCGTATAACGCAATAAATTAGATAGATGCTCTATGCTTGTTGGTGCCCTATCCGACTTTTCTAATGTTAGTGCATACAGGTTATTTAGCGTGTTAAAGAGAAAATGCGGGTTAATCTGTTGCTGTAACAATTGCAATTCAGTACGAACTTTATCCTTTTCTACACGGGCGAGTGTTGCATCAAACGACTTACGCTCGAACGCCAAAATAACGGGCATAGTGACCGCTAAAAAAGCAAACATAAAACGGAAATTATCCAAATCAAACGCATTGCTGTTTTCCGAGGGAAGTAATGTCAACGACGACTGCGTATTTAATGGCAACAGCAGTGCACTTGCACTCAACACAGGTGTAGCTAGCAGAATAAATACAAGAGCAGTGGCTGCATAAGGGATTAAGCCTTGTGAAGATAATACCCTACGGATTAACCAGTATCGGTTAACCCAGTATATAAAAAAAAGTATTGCGGCCAGCCACAAAAACTGAAAAAAGTACGCCACAAAGCGATCAAATTCACCCACCACTTGATTGAGATCTACTTTCATTGCCAGCGGCTGGTTGTTCATAGGATCGGGGGTATACAAAAATATGCCGGTGCAACCAATTACCCAAATAAAAAGCGTGGCCGCAACCATTGCATCGAGTGAAAACACACGTTGAACCCACAATGCCGATTTTACATTGCCGCTCGACGGTGTTTTATGAAAATGATGTAGCCCTCCAAGTAAGGCGCCCACTATAAAAAACCAAACGATTTGACTGTCCAATTTGGTATGACTGTCCAATTTGGTAAGGCTGTCGGCTGAGGAGACTATAGAAGCGGCAGTTGGTTGTGGTGGCTGCGCGGAAAAAGGCAAAAGTAATTCGCTGGGAAGATTCGCTGAAAAGAGAAACAATGAATAAAGCAGGCATACGCTAAACCATACCAGCGCGCCCCAGGGACGATGCAAACATGACAACAACCCCACTGACGTTAAGTAAGGCACTGATAGAAGTATTGCTTTTAAATGCAATACAATAAAGCGTGAGCCATGCTGCGCCTGCTCGTTAACAAAGGATAAGTTAGCCGCCAGCAATATAGCGGCAACTAATGGCAGCAAACTGGCCAGTAAACCTCTATCCATTTTTAGGGCAATAGTCATGTCACTCTCTTTCAGTTTTCGCTTCTAGACTGTCAACAAAAACAGATATTTGCACACAGAAAGTGATGAAAATACGCTTTTTACTGATGAAAGTAAAAAAGCCCCCTTATTTGGCCTCTCGTCACGCCATCATCCCCTTTAGTCACGCTGTAGTTTCACAACGCTATTTTGTATTTATAGTGCAAACATATCATTCACCTTTACTGATGAAGGCTCACATGCTTACTGTAAAAAATCTCAATAAAACCTATGCAGACGGCACACATGCACTAAAGAACATTACCCTCACATTCCCTACAGGTATGGTAGGGCTGCTTGGTCCAAATGGTGCAGGAAAATCCACACTTATGCGAACCCTAGCCTGCTTACAGCCACCCGACTCAGGCACAGTGTTATTCGATGGCATCGATATTGTTGCCCACCCCAATGCCCTAAGATCCCAATTAGGCTACTTACCTCAATCCTTTGGTGTATACCCACACCTTAGTTGCCGACAACTTTTAAAACACATAGCCTCGCTAAAAAAGGTGGATAAAAATAAAGTAGATGCGCAAATATCTTCACTACTATCATTAACAAATTTAACCGCAGTCGCGAATAAAGCGGTAACTCAATTCTCAGGCGGCATGCGTCAACGCTTCGGTATTGCACAGGCACTGTTAGGTAACCCGAAATTAATTATTCTGGACGAGCCAACGGCAGGTCTCGACCCGCTTGAACGTCAGCGTTTACATAGTTTACTGGTAAAAATCAGCAAGCAAACACTTGTATTACTGTCTACTCACATTGTGGAAGATATCGAAAACCTGTGTGGTCACGCTGCTATTATCATGCATGGTGAAATAGTCGATAGCGGCGAAATCCCCAATTTGATTGCGCCTCTACAAGGAAAAATTTGGGAATCCTCTTTGCAACCACCTTGTGGAATGCTGGTGTCTGAGAGCTATCATTTCGGGAAAGACGTATGGCGTGTTTATCATCACGAGGCTCCTTGCAGCGAGGCAATAAGCCGAGACGCCACCCTTGAGGACAGATACTTCTACGAATTAAATAAGGAGCAATACTAATGCTTCTATTTTTTTCAGGATGGATAAACGAATGGCGTCTTTATCTCCGTCACCCCAGCGTTTGGTTAAGCTTTATTATTTATGCTGGCTTTGGCATTTTGTTAGCACAAGGGTTATCGGTTGACGGCGACGTGTTAACTAAGCGGTTAGTCCTGCTAAACAATGCAGCAATGATGCTTACCTTGCCAATTATTGTGGGGCTGTTAACGCCGGCATTGTTGCAGCGCGATACCCTTTCTCACATGCACCCACTGATAGCCGTCACACCAACCTCTGCAAAACAACAGTTTATATTACGTGGAGGGGCTTTTTTCTCCCTACTTTGCCTGCTAACACTTCTTTGTATTGTCGGGCAAATTTTAATGATTTCTCCCTCCGCCTCACAAAGCTCTAGCTTATTGCAAAGTGCCCTTAAAAGTACCCTTTTTTTATATTGCCCCATTTTAGTGTTATTCACTGCATTGGCGCTCGCCTGTGCCCGCTATTTCAATAACGCCTTACCGAGCTATGTTGTCATGTGTGCCATGTGGGCGGGTTATGTCATGCTAGCATCGATTAATGGGTCGCCACTTTTAGCGGGAAGTCGTGTACTTTCTCCTCAATGGTATGCGCTCATGTCGTGGCTAGACCCCTACGGATTCACGGCCGTGTACCAGCAATTAGAACAAAATACTGACTGGTCGCTGACGTTTAAAATCCTTTTAAATAGAGGGTTGTGGCTGGCAGTTGCTGCTGGTATTTTTTACATCGCCAAAAGTGCCTTTGATGCTGAATCACGTAATCCAACACGTGTTTTACTCAAGCCCAAAACCGTTAAACCCCTAAATTGGACAGTCACTTTTTTATCGGGGTGCGTCAGAAAAAATTCAGTGTTACGTCACTTATTCTCTCGCCGCGACATCGGTTTAGCGCTTTTCCCGCAAACTTTGCGCTCATTAACCTTGTCCACGACGCTTACCCTGGTGTATGTCATTTATGCCTGTATGGTATTTTCTGAAGTGCTGTCAGGTATAGGTTATGCCGAGCCTTTTTCTCAGCTAAAAACCATCACCAGTATGGATGCTCTGGCGAGGGTGGTATGGAATCTTATGCCGTTTGTCGGTTTCATTCTCATGAGTATTTGGGCATGGATACTATGCTGGAAAGATAAGCGATATCACATGGTAGAGCTGGTCGCAGCAACGCCAACCGGAAGTCGTCATTTAATCACCGCACAGTGTTTTTCGCTTACCTTAATGTGGGGAGTTTTTTTAGGCGTAACCGCCATAGCGACTATGACGGCGCAATTATGGTGCAACAGCCCCCTGTCTTACGAGACATACGCTGAAACCCTATTGTTAACCGGTTTACCCCTATTGTTATTCGGCTTGCTCTGTCTTGTTGTGCATCATCTTTCACCAAACCCTCTCATTGGCGGGCTTATTTGTGGGTTAATGATTGTCATAAAGTTTTCACCCATTATGAGCATGGTGGGAATACCACACCCGTTATGGGATATTGCAGGCACGCCTCTTCAAGTAGCCAAACTTCCCGTTGGCTTTCAAATGAGTCAGTCTGCCTTTTTACCTTTTTTCAGCTACTGGGCTTTACTTACCACCTTACTGCTGTTTCTTGCCATACGAAAAAGCCATAGGGGCACCGGTTATACGCATTTGTTTAGCCGCGGTCACTTCCCATTAAAGGTGGCTGTTTGCGCGATGCTTTTTAGCGGCACTTTTATATTGCATAGCGCTCTAAAAGACGAGCGCGCATTAATGATGCCCAGTGAGCGCCACCACGTAAAAGCGGCCTATGAAAAACGTTACCTTCACTGGAAAGACAAGGCGCAACCCGTGGTCACCCATATTCAGGCGAATGTGCGATTTTACCCCCTACGCGGCATCGCTGATATTGCACTTTCTCTTACCTTAACCAACCATAGTAACAGCCGTATCGATAAAATATTGGTGGGTGCTCATCCGGATTTCACACCAGAGAACATCGACGTTGAAGGGGCAACCCTAAACCATTACGACGTTTATACACAGCAACGTGAATTTGACCTTGTTAACCCATTGCTCCCCGGACAATCAAAACAGCTGAATGTTGCTTTACAGGTGGCGAATAAAAACTTGTGGACGTCACCCACTCACCACGTTATCCGCAAGCCTTTTAGCTATTTACGTGGTGTACCCCTTATTCCCAGCATTGGCTTTAATCGCTATTTCACATTGACGGATAGTTCACTTCGTGAAGAGGCAGGGCTACCGGCTTTGCAATATCCCATTGCGAGTGCCTTGACGGCCTCTAACGCAGAGATCAGCGCAGAAGCGCAAACCGTAATGGTAACGTCTCAACTCACTGCTCCAGTCGGCTATTTCACTCTTGCTCCTGGCGAAAAGCGTAAGCAATGGACTGAGCAAGACGGCGACGAGCACACCATGACTACGCTTTATGCGACTCGCGAACCAATAAGAGCCATTCCAGCGTGGATAGCCACCGAATTTACCCATGCTCACGAGCCGGCTGCCCTTGCAGACAAGAGCGTCGAGGTAAACCTGATTGGCGCGGATAATGAGGAGGCAAAAGATGTTCATCTGCGCGCCGCCACCCAAACTTTGGCTTGGTTTGAACAGCACATAGCGCCCTACCCTTATGCCCAGCTTACTTTCGTATTTGCACCTGACTTAGGTCCAAGTGGTTATGCGCTGCCTCAGGTACTTATCTTCGATCATTTGCTCGCGATGCGAACTACCCCCATGGAAGATGGTTTTGATCAGCGCTACAGAAGAGCAGTACATGAAGTGGCTCACCAATGGTTTGGTCATCAGATTGGCTTTGGGTTACCCGCAGACAGTACGTTTTTAGTCGAGTCATTAGCCAAATACGTTGAATTAGTCATGCTTGAGCCGCGGGGCACAATGAATAAGCTAGTTGAGTATGAAGCGCGCCGTTATGCCCATTACCAACAAGGCAATACCGCACCACCTGTGGCTTTCATCAATGGGACTGAGACTGCAGATGTTTATTCTCGAGCTACGCTGGTATTTGCAGAGCTTAGGCAACTCGTTGGCGACAAACCCATTACGGATACCATTCGCGCGTTGTTTGAACGGCAAAAAAGCACAGGAAAACCTGTGGCTGCCATCGACTTTGTTCGTCTGCTTTTAGCACGCACCGATAGGGTTCATCACAAGCGTATTCAGCAGCTGTTTCTGGAAGAAAGCTAAAAAAAAAGCTGCGTTTTACGCAGCTTTTTACGTTAGACCACTAAACCGGCTTATGCATGGCGTAAATGGTCTGCAACGAGGAACGCCATTTCCAATACCTGATCCGCATTTAAACGCGGATCGCACTGGGTTTTATACGCTTGGGCTAAATCTTCGTCGCCAATTTCGTAAGCACCACCCGTACATTCTGTAACGTGCTGGCCTGTCATTTCTAAATGAATTCCACCCGCATGTGTACCTTCGTCGCTATGGGCTTGGAAGAATTGCTTTATTTCTTTCAAGATAGCATCGAAGTTACGGGTTTTATAACCGCTAGAGGCACTAAACGTATTGCCGTGCATAGGGTCAGAACTCCATACCACATGACGGCCTTCTGATTTCACCTTACGTAATAGACGAGGTAAGTTGTCAGCAAGGTTGTCTGCGCCCATACGGGTAATAAGGGTTAACCGGCCGGGGTCATTATTCGGGTTCAACGCGTCAATCAGGCGAATAAGTTCATCTTCTTGCATACTTGGCCCCACTTTGACGCCAATAGGGTTATGTATGCCACGGAAGAACTCTACGTGAGCGTGATCTAACTGACGTGTACGCTCACCAATCCATACCATGTGAGCAGAACAATCGTAAGGCTTACCTGTTAGGGTATCTACACGTGTCAACGCCTGCTCATAGTTAAGCAATAAGGCTTCATGAGACGTAAACAATGACGTTTCATGAAGTGTGCTACTGGTTTGCGAATTTATCCCAATGACATCCATAAACTCTAACGAGTCTTGAATACGCATAGCCATGTCGTGGTAGCGTTCTTTTAGTGGGTTATTCTCCACGAACGCCATATTCCACCGATTAACTTCATGTAAGTCAGCCAAACCGCCTTGAGCAAAAGCACGTAATAAATTCAGGGTAGAAGCGCTTCGATGGTAAGCTTCTAAAAGCCTATCTGGATCAGGTCTTCTTGCCGCTTCAGTAAACTCAAAGTTATTAATAATATCACCGCGATAGCTCGGTAATGTTACCCCATTCACTGTTTCAAAATCTGACGAACGAGGCTTCGCATATTGGCCAGCCATACGTGCAACTTTTGTCACAGGGCAACGTCCTGCGAACGTTAGAACAATGGCCATTTGCAGGATAACTTTAAAGGTATCGCGAATTTTAGGCGCATTGAACTCATCGAACGACTCAGCGCAATCGCCACCTTGTAACAAGAACCCTTTACCTAAGCTTACTTCACCTAGTTGGCGTCTTAGTTCTCGCGCTTCAGCAGCAAAAACCAATGGCGGGTAGGTACTAAGCGTGTGTTCTACTTCTTTCAACCGCGCTTTATCATCGTATTCAGGTTGCTGAAGAATGGGCTTTTGTCTCCAGCTATCTACTTGCCAATTGCTCAATGAGTTTCTCCTGATATTAGGGCAAAGGTGTTTATTCACTTTAGAGGGTCATTTTACCATAAAATGGTGGCTGCAATAAAAACCTCAACTTGAAATTATAGAAAGTTATCTTAACTTTGCGCCTTTATATGAGAAATTAAGCCATCTGAGGCGTGTTCAATCAAATCCAACACCAATTCGAAGCCCCCTTTCCCCCCATAATAGGGATCGGGCACTTCTTCTTCAGTGCTATCGCAGAAACTAAGAAATAGATGAATTTTATGGTGATGCTCACTTGGCGACATCCCATGCAGGTTTTTCAAATTGCTATTATCCATAGCCAAAATGTAATCAAACTTTTCAAAGTCGTCGTCATCGACTCGGCGGCACTTCAAGCCGCTAAAGCTGTACCCTCGGTCTGTGCCTGCCGATTGTGAACGCTTATCAGGCGGGCTACCAATGTGGTAGCCATGTGTGCCAGCAGAATCTATGATCAAATCAAGGCCTGCATCGTGGGCTTTTTTCTTAAATACCGCTTCTGCAGTAGGCGAACGACAAATGTTCCCCAAACAGACAAACAAGACTGCTATTTTATCGCTCATTAATGACATCCTTTTAATGGTGTGGCCGCCCCATGACTAAACTTTATATAAAAGTTCGCGTATGATATGCCGTCCTGAAAAATGTGGAGCTTATATGACCGCACATGTACTCATGTTAAGTAGTTCGCGTGAAGGCGACGAAGCCTACCTCACGCACGCCAAGGCGCGTATTCTTGCACACTTGGGAGACATTCGCGACCTTGTGTTTATTCCTTATGCCGCGGTAACTCAAAGCTACGACAGCTATGTAGACGCTGTGGCTTCTGCATTGCCTGAATGCAATGTGGTGGGTTTACACACCTTTGACGATCCTGTGGCCGCCATTCACAATGCGTCAGAAAATGGACACGCAATTGTTGTGGGCGGTGGGAATACCTTTCATCTCTTACATTCTTTGTACCGCTTTGCCTTGATGGTACCGCTGAAGCACGCGATTTGTAATGGCGTGCCCTACGTAGGCTGGAGTGCTGGCTCAAATATTTGTGGTCAAAGTATTCGTACGACCAATGATATGCCAATTATTGAGCCGCCAAGTTTTGACGCATTAGAAGTGGTGCCGTTTCAAATTAACCCCCACTACACAGATTATCACCCGCCTGGGCATAACGGTGAAACGCGGGATCAGCGACTGGCGGAATTCACCACATTAAACCCAGAGATACCTGTGGTGGGTATTCGAGAGGGTTCAGCGCTGCTGTTATCCGGCAGCACCCTCACCCTGGTTGGAGAAAAAAGCGGGTTTATCTTTCAGGGCAACAATAAAACGCCTGTTCAACCGGAACAAGATTTAACAGAGTTGTTGAACCGCGCTGATTAACTCTTGGCTATTTGGCGCTACCTGATAAGGCACCTCGAGTAACAAGGGCGCGGGTAGCGCATGCTTTAATGTAGCCAGGTTTTCTTTATACCTTGGCATCTCGCCGGTAATATCGTTGGCAACCCATCCTTTTATATTAAATCCATCATGGGTAATGGCCTCCGCCGTTAAAAGAGCATGATTGAGACACCCTAGTTTCATGCCTACCACTAAAATCACTTCCATATTTAGTTTAGCCACAACGTCCGGTAAATAGGTGCTTTCACTCAGAGGGAGTCGCCAGCCGCCAGCGCCTTCCATCAAAAGTACGTCAGGTTTGTATTGTTGAAGTTGCGACAAACCTTGGCTAATTGTGTGTTCGCTTAAACTCACGCCGGCTTCTGCCGCTGCAATATGCGGGGCAATAGGCGGTACAAGGGAGATGGGGTTAATAATAGATAGAGGTAACTTAAGGCTGCTGGCCTGCTGTATCGCTAAAGCGTCTTCATTTACCCACTCACCGTTTACCTTGTCACAACCCGCTGCAATAGGCTTGTAACCGACACTGCTTTTGCTTATTGCTTGGGTAGCGCGCAGTAGCTGGCAGGTTACGTAGGTTTTTCCTACTTCGGTATCGGTTCCGGTGACAAAATACTGCTTCATAACTTTTCTAACCTAAAATGACTGACATGGTAAGACAGATGAAGGGCATTCTCTTGCTGTTCTTCGTGCGGTAAGTTTCGATACGCAAGATCTAATTTTGTAATATCTCGCTTGGTCAATGACTGTGCTGGGCTAGCTGTGCCGCCCGCCCCCACATGTTTAATCGACCCTAATAACGGCATAATGCCCTTGTGCTTATCCACATAAACTTTTGTAATTAAACGGCTTACCCGAAATCCCGCGTGCAAAAATGCAGTGAGCCACTGGGCCGCTGAGGGCATAGCAATATTGACGGGATGCAGGCGAGCCAGTGCTCTTGCTTTATGGAGTTCGGCAAACGAACCGTCCAGCATGATTGCTAGCTCTGCTTGCCCGCCTTTATTCAACACCCGATAAAACTCTTGTGCAACTTGCTCTGGCGCAGGGCACCACTGAAGCGCCATAGAAGAAAACACCCAGTCGAAGGTACTAGAAAGCACAGGAAGTTGTTCCGCAGAGCCTTGGGCGAAATGCAGATGGGGGTAGGATTGACGGGCAAACGCCAACATACCTTCAGCAATATCTACACCCGTCACCTCTGCCCCCTTTTCAAACAGCGACTGAGTGTGACGCCCAGTGCCACAGCCTACGTCTAAAACCTTGTGCGCAATACTTGCCGGCAAATTGTTAAGCGCGGCGGTTGCGATACACTGCTGGATATTGGCTTTTTTGTCATACTGAGTTGCTGCGCGACTAAACTTATCTGCTATCGTGTAGGTATGAGCGGATGGTGTTTTGGTTGTGGGTTCAGTGCCGATTTTATCGTTAGAAATCGCGACCGATTGTGGCGGTATTAGGTTCATGACCTGTCCTCGATAGCTAACGAAAGGGCATCTATAAGCACATCAATATCTTGTTTGGTATGCGTCGCACTTAAGGTAATTCGTAATCGGTCTTCGCCTTTCGGAACCGTAGGATACCGAATAGCAGGCACCCAAATTCCCCGAGCTTTAAGGCCTTCACTGAGCGCTAGCGCTTTTTGCGGGCTTCCCACGATTAACGGCTGAATGGCGCTGTTGCTGGCTCTCAGGGTAATAGAGGTAGACTGCGTCATAAGCCCGCTACCTTCATCTACGCCTGCATTCTGGCCAAAGGCGCGCTCAATGCCTTTTCTAAAGTGGGAAATGTTGTCGTAAAGCGTATCGCGTCTAGATGAATCAGAGGCAATATAGGTTAATGAAGCAAGGGTTGCTACTGCTTGCCCCGACGGCATGGCGGTAGAGTAAATGTAATGTTTTGCAAAATTGACCAAAAAATCGATAAGCGCTTGGCTACCTGCAATAAAGGCGCCCGCGGTGCCTATTGCTTTGCCAAATGTGCCCATCACTATGGGCACCTGGTCTTGAGTAAGCCCTGCAGCTTCAACGGTGCCTAAACCTCGCTCACCCAATACGCCCATGCCATGGGCATCATCAAGCATAAGCCAGGCGTCATGGGCCTTCGCTATCGCCACCAAATCGTGTGTAGGCGCGCTGTCTCCATCCATACTGAAGATGCCTTCAGTCACAATGAGCTTATCGCCTGATACAGGCTTTTTTAGCAGCGTTTGTAAATGGGTTTTATCATTGTGAGCAAATCGCCTAAGCATGGCCTTACTTTCATTGGCCGCTTCTAAAAATGATGCATGCATTAGACGGTCAGCAAATATTGATACGCCTTCTGTAGACGCATTAGCAAGTGCAAAACATAACGCTTGATTAGCCGCATAGCCCGAATTGAACAGCAACGCTGCCTCACGATTTAGCCCTTCTGCCAGGTAGGCTTCAAGGGCCAAGTGGGCCTGACTATGCCCGGTAACCAGCGCAGAAGCCCCACTGCCAGCACCAAACTGTGCTAGCCCTTCCACCCAGTTTTGCAACACCCCGTCGTGATGTCGCATGCCAAGGTAGTCATTGCTGGCAAAATTCAAATAATGCTTGTTGTTTATGCAAACAATATTGTCTTTCTCGTATTGCTGACAATGACGTTGCCGTAAATACCCTTGCTCTGCCCGCGCTTGAAGCGCAGGCTCAAGCCAATCAAAGGCCATTATGCCTCCGCTACAGCCGGTTGCGGCTTGGCCGCGGTGGCATCGTAAAACAACTCACTCTTGTCCGACTCATTTTGCTGAGCAATTTCTTCTTCTAACACCTGCTGGTGAGCTTCGTCAGAAAAATCTCGGGTTCGTTCAGTGTTAATGCCTAGCTTTTTAAACAGTAAAACGTCTTCATGGGTGTCTGGATTCGAGGTGGTTAATAGCTTACAACCATAGAAAATGGAATTCGCTCCTGCCATAAAGCATAGTGCTTGCATTTGTTCGTTCATGGCCTCTCGCCCGGCAGATAAGCGAACATGAGACTTCGGCATCATGATACGTGCCACAGCAATAGTACGAATAAACTCGAAATAATCTAAATCTTCCACATTATCTAGCGGCGTGCCTTTTACTTTTACCAACATATTAATCGGTACGCTTTGTGGCTGCTCAGGCAAATTAGCCAATTGCACTAGCATGCTTGCCCTATCTCCGAGCGTTTCTCCCATACCTACAATGCCGCCTGAACATACATTCATGCCCGCGGCGCGCACGTTTTCAAGGGTATTTAGCCTATCTTGATAAGTACGGGTAGTAATGATATCGCCGTAGTATTCTGGCGAGGTATCAAGGTTATGATTGTAATAATCCAGCCCAGCTTGCTTTAGTGCCACGGCTTGATCGCGGGTTAACATGCCAAGTGTCATACAGGTTTCGAGGCCAAGTGCCTTCACCTCTTCTACCATTTTGACAATATAGGGCATGTCTCTGTCTCTAGGATTACGCCACGCGGCGCCCATACAGAAACGGGTAGACCCAACTTGCTTCGCTTCTTTCGCTCGCTCTATTACTTTTTCAATTTCAAGCAGACGCTCTTTTTCTAGCCCAGTGTCATAACGTGCACTTTGCGGGCAATATTTACAGTCTTCTGGACACGCACCGGTTTTAATCGACAATAAGGTGCTGACTTGAACTTCATTAGGATCAAAGTGTTGGCGATGGACTACCTGCGCCTGAAAAAGCAAGTCGTTAAACGGAAGGGCGTATAGCGCCTCTACTTCGGCTTTTGTCCAATCTTGACGAATAGTGTGTGATTGCGCGGTTGGCGCTGAAGCCAGACTCATTGACTGTCCTTTACTAATTAAGAATGCTGGCTTAGTCTATGCGCCCTAGCAAAGTTGTCAACTCTGACCATTTAATAAAGTTTACTAACGGTTATATTTTGAACAATATAGAATTTGATAAGCAACATATTTGGCACCCTTACACCTCGGCTACCCAGCCACTTCCCTGCTATGAAGTGACAGGAGCAAAAGGGGTTGAGCTCACATTAGCCAGCGGTGAAGTACTAGTGGACGGGATGTCCAGTTGGTGGGCAGCCATACATGGTTACAATCACCCAACCATTAATGCGGCTGCGCATCAGCAAATTGAGGCTTTTTCTCATGTTATGTTTGGTGGCATTACCCATCAACCCGCTATTGATGTATGTAAAACGCTGCTTGATATGGTGCCCGATGGTCTCGCCCGTGTCTTTTTGGCTGACTCAGGTTCGGTATCAGTAGAAGTCGCCATAAAAATGGCCATACAGTATTGGGCATGTCAGGGTAGAAGTGAAAAGTGTCGCATTGTCTCGCCGCGAAATGGCTATCATGGCGACACCTTTGCTGCCATGTCTGTGTGCGATCCGGTTAATGGTATGCACAGCTTGTTTGAAAACGTACTTAGCAAGCAACTGTTTGCGCCGGCGCCGCAAACACGGTTTGATCACACCTTTAGCGAAGATGATATTCTGCCTTTAGAAGAGCTATTTGAAAATCACCACCATGAAATTGCCGCTTTAATTCTCGAGCCCATTGTTCAAGGGGCAGGTGGTATGAGAATGTACCACCCAGAATACTTAAAGCGTTGTCGGCAATTGTGTAATACCTATGATGTACTATTGATATGCGATGAAATTGCAACAGGATTTGGTCGAACGGGCAAACTGTTTGCCTGCGAACACGCTGGTATTTCACCAGACATTATGTGTTTGGGTAAAGCCATTACGGGTGGCTACATGACGTTAGCAGCCACTTTATGTACTGAGGATGTTGCACAAGGTGTGTGTCAGGGAGAGCCAGGAGTGTTTATGCACGGCCCTACCTATATGGGTAACCCGCTAGCTTGTGCAGTGGCCAACGCCAGCTTATCCTTAATTAATCAAAACCAATGGCAAACCCAAGTTCCCGCGATCGAGAAACAATTACAGACAGAGCTTGCAAAATGTGCCGACCTACCTTCGGTGGCCGATGTTCGCGTTTTGGGCGCTATCGGAGTAGTTGAGACCTATACACCGGTGAATGTGGCTGAAATACAAAGGCATTTTGTAAAAAGCGGCGTGTGGATCCGCCCTTTCGGTAAGCTGGTATACATTATGCCTCCTTACGTTATCAATGCATCTCAGCTATCTCGGTTAACAGACGCAATATATTCGTACCTTAGCCGATAATAAAACACAGTGATATGCGCCCAATCAGGGGGCGCTAAGCACATCAAGATGCGTGCGCTTGTTAGGTTTGTTTAAGGCATAATTTTTCATGTTAGTTCGGGTTTTCGATAAGCTTATTTTTGCTATTCTTTTTATTCTGGCGCTTCAGGTGCCCATATTAGCCGACCATTATCGCCAATATTTAAGCGGTTACTATGACGCCACCCGTGAAGAAGTGACCGCACTTTCAACTCTCGCCAAAAAGCATGGCTACCCCTCTGCTAATGCCATGCTAGAGGCCTTAAAGCAAAATCCAGAAGCCGTTGTACGTGAGGATGCGCAAAGAAAAGCAGTAATGTTCAGCAAGCTTACTGATATTGAAGATGGTATTCGAATTTTGGCTCACGGCCATTATTTCGAAAAGCTTTGGTACATGGCTACCCCGTCGAAAACCCCTACCTTGGGTAAAGTGTTAACTAACTATTCCCCCTCTATTCCCTTATCCCCATCAAGTCTGGCATTTAGCTTAGTGACGGCTATCTTATTAAACCTCTTGTTTTGGAGCCCCTATTTTTGCTACTGCCAAGTCAAAAAAGTAAAACACGCTCACCATAGCTATCGGTAAAAATTCCTGAGTTGGCCTAATTGGCACTGTTAATGCAGTTTCTATTGTAGGTAAACCGAGTTTCCTCTGCACATTGACTGTGGCCTATTAGGGAAACACGAACGCCAGGTTTTAATTTTATTACTTTTCATACACTTAATTGAAAAAAGAAAAGAAGGAAGGTGAAACAATGCCTACAGATGCACAATTACTCATTGGAAAAATGTTGCAAATTAAAGACAAAATTACTGCTAAGCGCCACTGTATCCCCAGCGATCTGCAAAGCGAATGGCACGCCCTTGATGAACAAACTGCCTGCTTTAATTCTGAAGCAATGTTTGAAAATGCAGTCAAAGGGAAAGGGTTTAGCAAGCATATTGATTACTCGGGCTCAATTAAAGAGTTGTCTACCCTCGTTAAGCGCTTAGACTCATTAAATAAAGAAGTGACAGTGTCCCAAATTTCGCACTAAGCGCCAGTGCATGATGCATAATTATCAGTATTGCGTGAGCAAGGGTTAAAATGGTTTAGCATCAATGATAACCAGTGCACTGATTTTTTTACTGCCATAGGTCGCAAGGCGTAAAAAGTCCTCTTTAGCAATAGGAATATGCTGAAACTCCATTTTATTGTGAGTGTCTGCGTCTGGGTCGTGAAGGTAGAAACAGAGGCTATCAGCGCCTGTAATAACCACCCAATGTGGTGCTTTTTTCTTATCGAAAGCATAGGTACTAATTAAACAAAGTACTGCCCGGTTCGCTGTAAGTGCATGATCAATGTCATCAAGATGCCATGCCCCTATATCAACCGGCATTGATTTATCCTGTGCTTGGCGGTAGAAGTCTTCTTCTACATGGGCGATAACGGCTTTTTTGTGCGCGCTTCGTACACCGTCGACAAACAACGGCAAAGCGTGGCTAATCAGTACTCTCGCGTTAAACCCCTGATGTATCGCCGCTAACCCTAAACCGATAGGATGGCAACCGCCATGACCCGAGGTCATGTATATGGTGGTAGCAACCCGCCATATATCAAGTTCCATACGCTGATTCATTTCTGTGCTTTTACGCAACTGTTTTAGCGCCATCATCAAAGATGCTGGCCCACAGGTAAAAGGCGTGGTTTGCTGATACCAAGGGTAAATATCTTGGCGAATTTTTATGTCAGACGTTAAGCGTTTTTGCATACGTAACGCGTCGCTATGGTCACCATAATAATCTTCATACATACCAAATGGACTAAATCCCAGCCTGTCATACAGAGCAATGGCGCCCTTATTGTCTATAGACACTTCAAGGCGCATAAAGGGCTTTCCCCGCTGTAACGCCTGCTCCTCTAATGCGGTTATTAAGCGCGCCGCTACACCACTGCCCCGTGCTTCTGGCGACACGGCGATAGAATACAAACGTGTAAGTTGTGTGCCCCGGCGCAACAGAAGTAGCGCATAGCCCACTAACATGCTCGGCGGCGCTGATGTTGCCACAAGGAGCACCGCCTGTTGGCTTGTCACATAGTGCTTAAACCGTCTTGCCGTTAATCTATCGGTAGAGAAACATTGCTGCTCCAGCAACACTAACGCTGGCACATCGGCAAGCGTTGCTTGCCGAACACCTACAGGCGCACTTTTCAAAGACGACGTTAAGGTCGTAGACGCGTTTTTTAGCCCGCTCTTTTCGCTTAATGGAATCATCGGCCCCGTAACTCTAATCTATCCGCAAATGCCTGCATGATGATTTCATACAGTGCGCTTCCTAAATATTTATCTTCGATACCCGCGTCAATACTTGGGTTATCGTTAACTTCAATCACGTAAACCTGGTTGCCTGTTTGTTTAATATCGACGCCATACAAGCCGTTACCTACCACTTTGGCCGCTTTTAGTGCTGCATTAATCACAGGTTTTGGCACTTCAAACGTTGGCATGGTGGTAAAACCGCCAGACGAGAAACGTTCGCCTTGGTGATGATAAATTTGCCAATGATTTCGGGCCATAAAGTACTGGCACGCATAAATCGCTTTCCCATTTAACACACCGATACGCCAGTCAAACTCGGTATAAATGTACTCTTGAACCAAAACCAACGCTGACTCATTCAGCATGCTACCCAACCGCGTTTTGAGCTCGTCAATATTTTGCGCTTTATAAACGCCACGAGAAAACGCGCTTTCTGGCAGTTTTAACACCAAAGGTAAGCCAAAATTTTCAATCAGGCTTTCACACACTTCATCCGTTACTTTTGACACGAACGTTGCTTTAGGGGCAGGCACTTTTTGATACGTAAATGCGTCTTGCAAAAACACTTTATTACAACAACGTAATATGGATTGAGTATCATCCATGACCACCACACCTTCCCGTTCTGCTGCTCGCGCTAGCCGATACGTATGGTGGTCGATGGCAGTGGTTTCGCGAATAAACAAGGCATCGTACTGGCCTAATTCTTCAGGTGATAATCCACTGACTACGTTAGCTTGAAACCCTAGTTTTTCAGCAGCCTTTACAAATTGGCGAATAGCTTTATTGTCACTTGGCGGCGTTGGCTCTTCTGGGTTGACTAATATCGCCATGTCCCAGCGCGGACGCTTGCTCGACTTTGACGCTTTCCACTGTTTTTTTGTATTAGCTTCTATATCAGCAATGCATGCGTGTTGCTGTGCTTCATTTAGTTTTGCAAATGCGCAAGCCTCTACATCAGCCACACCCACAAGGCTTTGTTTCCCCGCGATGCCTGCTTGCTCTAGAGGAGACACGTTCAGAGTGAGCAACAAAATAGGGCATGGATACTTTTCAAACGCTTGCCGAGCTAGTCGCTTAAAACGCTGATCTTTAACTTCACCAAAAAGTACCAATAAAGGTGCCGAAGGGAGGCTGAAGTCACCGTTTACTAACGGAGCTGAAAACGGAATTTTATCTACCCGTCGCGCCTCGGCAAGGCGTAAATCATTGATCGTATTGACCGCAGGTAAAACCGAATGCTGACGAGCTTGCGCTAACAATGAACAGTAATAGCCTTCCCCTAAGTAGCGACTGGTATCGCATAAGTTAATCACTCGCGTCTTAGGTTCATTCAATTTAGGAAAGTCGGCTAAATAGTCATTAAAGGTGAGTACCGTTAACGGGCTATGGCGAAATGGCGCTGTATCTTTGGCCACTATCAGGGTGTTGTGCATGTATTTCGCTTCTAAAAGAGACCAGTTGAGTTACAATCGTTGGCTGATGTCATAGAACACGCGAACGACGATTCATCACATATGAATGGCGCGAAGTTTACGCCGAAATTAAGTTTTGCAAAGTGGATTCAGCACGGCTTTTTTTCATCGTAATGACAACAAAATATCATCAGAAAGTAATAACGCTGTAGACGTAGGAGAACGTATGTTATTAGCGAGTTTTGCCATTCTAATTGGCCTACCGGTGTTGCTGTGGAGTGCCAGTAAATTTGTAGGTGGTGCTGCGGCTGTCGCCAATCATTTCGGCGTTTCCCCTCTTTTAATCGGGATGCTGATTATCGGTTTTGGTACCTCTGCCCCAGAAATCATTGTTTCCATTTTTGCTGCTATTCAGGGTAACTCAGGAATTGCACTGGGAAATGCCTATGGGTCGAACATCGCCAATATTATGTTAATTCTTGGCTTAACCGCGTTAATTAGCCCCATAGCGGTACGTTCAGAAATCATCAAAAAAGAACTGCCTGTACTATTGGGTATTACTTTTTTCGCCGCATGGCAGTTACTTGATCAACAGGTTTCCAAAGACGATGCGTTCTCTCTATTAGGGTTATTTGTACTGCTAATATCGTGGAGCATTTGGCACGGTATGCAAGGCAGTAAAGATGCACTGGCCGATGAGTACAGCGAAGAGTTAAACACCACTGAGGGGACAGTAAAAACCCATGTAATCTGGCTTATTGCGGGGTTGCTTTTACTGGTGGCGAGCTCGCGTATGTTGGTATGGGGCGCGGTGGAAGTTGCCGGTTTCTTCGGTGTGAGCGACACTATTATAGGGCTAACCGTCATTGCCATTGGCACCTCGTTACCTGAACTCGCGTCGTCACTTATCGCAGTGAAAAAAGGTGAGCATGACTTAGCGCTTGGCAATGTAATAGGGTCGAATATGTTTAATACTCTTGCTGTGGTGGGTATTGCAGGCACTATTCAGCCCATGGCCGTTAGCGCAGACTTTTTATATCGCGATGTCATTGTGATGTTAGCCGCCACAGTGGCGCTGTTTGTGTTTTGTATTGGTATTAAGCGCCAAGGGCGACTGAATCGACTGGAAGGTGGTGTGTTAGTAGCCGCTTACACCGGCTACACGTATTGGTTAATTACCGCTGCCTTTATTTAAACACATCGAAGGTGGTGACTATGGTAATTAAGCTTACCGCAGCAATCACCGCCAGCACGATAAGATTACTACCGAACGTATCCCCTCGCCGCCTGCTGCGGCGAGCGCGGATAACAATGCTCACCAAGCTAACGCCTAAGCCAAGTTGCAATACGCCCAGCATGGCTCTTACATATTCTGGCGACCAACTATTCTTCCCTTCCACACCCCAATAGCTTTGCACGCCACTGATAAAGTCGGGTCGGGCGAAATGAAAAAGTATCAGTGCCACAACCAGAGAAACCCAACCAATCACATTCAGTGTTAGCATAACTTTAAAAAGCGGGGTTTGCGTACGAGGGGTAGAACGCCTTTCCACAAAGCCTGGCGGTGTATTTTTATTTCCCATTTGTCACTCTGTTCTCTGGCATCCGTTGTTAGGTTGAGTATACTAGCGTGCTGTTACATTGTTGTTTGTATGCAGTTAGCTGGGTATGGAGTCATACCTTAATCATATTAACTGCAAAAACGCATGTTCAGACGAGTTAATTACTATGCTATGCCGAGTTATCGGCAAAGAAATCTAAAACATTGATTATTTAGTGAAGAATTTGTGCCTAGGCACATTGTTGTTGGATATGTCACTATGACAGATAACAGCATAAAATCAGTAAGACGGAGAAAATAACATGACGCATGCGCCCGTAGTTGACGTACTTAAAGGCAAGTACGCCGTTGGCGAATCGGTAACCGTAAAAGGTTGGGTAAGAACACGCCGTGACTCTAAAGCGGGGTTATCATTTGTAGCACTTCACGATGGTAGCTGCTTTGATCCTGTTCAAGTCATTGCACTGAATTCTCTGTCTAATTACGCCGATATTCAGCGCCTGACTGCGGGCTGCTCATTAGCGGTAACAGGCACGGTAAAAGAGTCTCAAGGACAAGGCCAAGCCCTTGAAATTGATGCTACCGACGTTGAGATTGTGGGTTGGGTAGAGAACCCAGACACCTACCCTATGGCCGCTAAGCGCCACAGTATTGAATATCTGCGTGAATACGCACACCTGCGCCCTCGTACCAATGTGATTGGCGCGGTTACTCGTGTACGCAACTGTTTGTCGCAGGCCATTCACCGTTTCTTCCACGATAAAGGTTACTACTGGATCTCTACGCCTATTTTAACGGCGAGCGACACAGAAGGCGCAGGTGAAATGTTCCGAGTGTCGACTCTCGACATGATGAACCTTCCTCTTGATGACAAAGGTAATGTTGATTATTCCGAAGACTTTTTCGGTAAAGAAACCTACCTAACAGTATCAGGTCAGCTCAACGTTGAAACCTACTGTACTGCGATGTCTAAGGTGTATACCTTTGGGCCAACGTTCCGTGCAGAAAATTCAAACACTTCTCGTCACTTAGCTGAGTTCTGGATGATTGAGCCTGAAGTGGCGTTCGCTGAACTAAAAGATGTGGCGCAACTTGCTGAAGACATGCTGAAATATGTATGTAAAGCCGTACTTGAAGAACTGCCTGACGACATGGCATTCTTTGCCCAGCGTATTAAGAAAGACGCCGTAGAGCGTTTAGAAAAACTGGTAAATTCAGACTTTGTTCGTATGGATTACACCGATGCTATCGAAATCCTTCAAAACTGCGGAAAAGAATTTGAATTCCCGGTTGAATGGGGCATCGACCTTTCATCTGAACACGAGCGTTACCTAGCCGAAGAGCACGTTGGCGCGCCAATCATCATGCAGAACTACCCCAAAGACATTAAAGCCTTCTATATGCGCATTAATGACGACGGTAAAACCGTGGCTGCAATGGACGTATTGGCACCCGGCATTGGTGAAATCATTGGCGGTTCACAGCGTGAAGAGCGCCTAGATGTGTTTGATGCGCGCCTAGATGAAATGGGATTATCTAAAGAAGACTATGCGTGGTATCGCGATCTGCGTCGTTACGGCACCGTCCCTCACTCAGGCTTTGGTCTTGGTTTTGAGCGCCTTGTTGCTTACGTCACTGGCATGCAAAACGTACGTGATGTTATTCCGTTCCCACGCACACCGGGCAACGCTAGCTTCTAAGAAGCGAAGTAAAAGTACACCTGAAATACAAAAAAGCTCGCTATCTTTATAGCGAGCTTTTTCTTTTAAGTGGCAGTAGTAAATATCTGATTTTACCGCTTCGGCGATTCGATTTCACCTTCATCTGGGAGACAGCTATAAGCGTAATCAATCGCGCTGCTGTGGGCCGCTTTAGACAAAAAGCGGACGCTCAATCTGGACGATATTTAAGCCTACGAATGGTCAAAACGCAAATCACTTAGGCCTTGGGAGAGTTATGGTTTGTAGGAAAGCAAATCTTCCAAGCCAGGCACCTTTGACCTGCCAATATTCAATCGTGTAGATTTTCCAAAGCATTTCTTACTTGTCGCAAAGATCGATTTTTTAGAGATAGTACTCTTACATACTGAGCCCTGTGTATTTGGCCGCAAAAGCAAGGTATTCAGCTGTCTTCTTAATCGCCATTTGAGTATTTGAGCCGCCAGCTGTATGACCACTTTGTTCGTCATACTTCAATATTATTGGAGATACTCCAGAACTATATTGTTGAAGCTTAGCTGTCATTTTTCTGGCTTGTAAAGGCGGAACTCGAGTATCAAAATCTCCGCTACTAATATACATTGCTGGATATGATACGCCTTGCTTTACGTTCTGATATGGAGAGTATTTAATGAGAAAATCAAAGTGGGCTTTGATTGATGCATCGCCATATTCTTTTAGAGCAGGCGCATTATTATTTTTAAAACGATAATACCCAATCATATCAAGATCAGGGTAATGGCATAGAACTACATTCGCTAAGTCTGGCTTTTGAGTTGTAACTGCACCGACCAACAAACCACCGTTACTCCCCCCTTGAATTGCCAATTGCTTCTTGGTTGTAAAACCCTCCTCTTTAAGCCAGTTTGCAGCGGCTATAAAATCATCAAAAACATTCTGTTTGTTTTGGAGCTGTCCTTGACGATGCCATTCTTTACCAAATTCGCTTCCGCCTCGAATGTTGGCGATAACGTAGTTTCCACCCGCTTCTATCCATGCGGCCTGTGCATCTGAAAACCGAGGCATTATACTTTGAGCAAAACCTCCATAACCATATAATATAGTTGGTCGAGGCCCCATCTTATGAAACCCTTTGGCACCTAATATTGATATTGGAAAGCGAGTACCATCTTTAGAAGTTACCCAGTATTGCTTTACCTCAAATTTATCACTGTCAAAAGGAACCTTGGATTCGGTGTAAAGACTAGATTTTTTCTCCTTAACATTAAACTCAAAGGTTTTTCTTCCAGCTAAAAATGTGTCAGTTCCAAAATAAAGTACCTCAGAATTTTTATGGCTCGATAGTCTAGTTACTTGTGAGTGAGCAGGGACAGGTATTTGATAAAGAAACTCTCCTTCAGGTGAAAATACATGCAACTTATGTTGTACATTTTGTAGATAAGTGATGACATTCTTATTATCCGCTACATTTATATCCTCGATAACGCGTTCGGCGTCTTCTGGGATAATTAACTTCCAATTGGCCATATTGAGCTTCGATAGATCAACCTCATAGACTTCGCCATTGTTAGCAGTTAGGTTGCTGTAAGTATAGAGCTTTTCTCCAATAAACCAGGGCATAAACAAACCATCTAACCCTTCAACTATGGTTTTTGTTTCTCTATCACTTCTTGTATCTCGTAAGTAAAGATCAGATCTTGTCCAGCCATGCCAAACGGAAAATAGCAGGTATCGGCCCGAATCAGATTCATCAATGCTAATCCAGTTTTCAAGCGGCTGCCCTTGTCCGAATAAAACTTCATCATCGCTAACGTCAGTGCCATATTGATGAGAATAGATCAGTACCGATTCACCGCGAGTACGCTTTGTATAATAATATCCTTTTCCATCGGTTTTAAACTTCACCTGATCGTAGAGACCGTAGGGCAAGACCTCACGGAGATCTTTTCCTGTTACTGTGTCTCTAAATCGTATTTCCATTTCATCCGCGCCAGTGAGCGTGACCCCGTAGGCTATTAAAGTCCCATCTTTGTTTATATCGAGAATTGAGATATTTGCAGTTCCATCTTCACTAAACTCTGAGGGATCAAGTAAGACTCGCTCCATTCCCTTCTCATCGATAACGATATATTGCCAGAAATTACTATTGACGGGATGCTTCCATACAAAGGTAAAGTCGCCTGCAACAGTTGGAGAGCCATGAAGCTCCGCCTTTTTCATACGAGCCAGAACTTTCTCAAACATAGGGAGAGCTTTAAGGTTAGACAACTGTGCATCAGCAAATGCTTGCTGATCTTTGATCCAGTTGCGCGTCTTAATTGATTCGTCGTCTTCCAACCACCGAAAAGGATCCGGAATCTTATGCCCATGTATTTCATCGACAACAATTATTTGCTCTGATGCAGGATAAGAAAACTTCGTTAACTTTGAAGAAGCATTAACGTCGACGATGAACAGTAAAAAAAAGCAAAGCACAACAAACAATACCTTCATACCACAACCCTCCTGGTTATTTTTCGTACAAAAGTATTGCACAGATATGTATTCCAGACAAATTGATAATACTGGCTGAATACGCGATACAAACCCATCGCAAAATGCAAACACTTTTAATAAAGCGATCGCCACTACTTTTCTCTTCGTGGTAGCAGGAAGGGAATGCTTGCGATTAAGAAAGCGCCAATCTGGGTGCTCGCAACAATTAAACGTGCTACTGGTATTCAGTCATTTTTAATCAAGAGTTATATATTACTCAACGGCTGCAATACGTACGTTGCCGCCCCACAAGAATAGTTGAAGGGCATCAATAGACAAACAGCAGACATTCAAGGATGCTATTCTCCACTGCTGGTTTTGGTTAAAAGCGGTCGCGGACGGTAACTTTTACCTAAGGCTGCCCAATACTCAAATCAGGGGAACTAATATAATGACACGGTTACTACATTTTCCTGGTAATGCAATAGAATCACTTAGCACATATCTTATTGAAAAATCTATTTTGCTCGGTACCGTAACCGAATTTACCATATGTAGTTATAAATTTAGGGGCATTTTTTAAATCAAAAAAAATATAAATCTTGGATTCTTCATAGACTAAATCGGGGTGATATACAACATACAATATTGGTTCTTCATTAATATCTTCTGATGCCAAAACTTCGATTGACCCTCGTCTTAGCCTGTCATGAGTTGATACTATAAACGGTTTACCTTTTATTGTTATTATTGAATATAAATTTCCTCGATACCTATAAGAAAACGCTTTGTATTTTTCATTACAAGTTTGCTCAGGATATAATCGTCCGTTATGAGAACTCATCTTTTTTAATTGTTCATTAGTTAATTCGATAGGGCTTATATTACCTGAATTTCTGTCCAACTCCTCCCTAAATTCAGACCTTTTAATCTCCAAATATTCGTAAGCGTTTTTCTCTCTAAATACACTAATGAATTCATCGAATTTTGTATCATCCACTTTAAGTAAATCTTGAGCAGAAATGGTATCTAACAAGCTAAAGCTATCATAGTCATGAACTTTAAAATTCTCGCCCCAATTATTAATTAAATCAAGTTGATTTTCACTAAAGTGTTTCAGTATCGAAACTGACTCGAAGTCCAGCTCCCAGTAATACGTGGCAAGTTTTTTTAAATTATACTTTCCATCTAAAAAACTGAATACGTACAAGTCTTCTTGCGTCCAACCTCTAAAGCCAGATGATATCGATAGATAGGCTTCAATAAAACCATCACTATCTACATCCTCAATAAATGCATAATTTAAAACTGCAATGTCTGATGAAGGCGTTTCTCGAATATCCAATATTGTGACGTCAGATTCATTAATTCTGTAAAATATTATGAAGTATGTGAAATCAACAACTACATAATTATTTTTGTAATTCTCACCAAAATTGCTAAATGACGCCACCACTTTAGGGTTTGGCAGGTTCTCACTGTTGTTGATTTGATTTGAGATATCAAAGAAACTGATTCTTCTCAAATCACCTTCTTCACCAAAGTATTGTTCTTGTGGTTGAATTTTATTCTGTTCTTGCTCTGTCGATGTTACTGCCCTTAATGAAGATAACGCCTCTTCTTCATTCACCGATATGAGATAAGATAATAAAACATTAGCCTTACCCCAAAACGGATGAATAAAAAGATATATTGAGGAACATATTGATATGACGAGCAGTGATTTATAGTGAGATAACACTATTTTTTTAATATCAGCGACCTGTGTTACTAGCCATATTTTGAGAGGGGTCTTATCGTCCATGATGTATACGTAGAATAAAAGTTTTAACTACTCGCTTGTGCTAAACCTCCAACAATTAACCTAATTGATGTTGCGCAGGAATAGACACGCCTCGAATATAGAACAGTACAAAAATCATACGATAGCCTTTTGTGCAATTTATTTAAAATTGTTGTATATATGTTCTCCGGTGTTTGTCTTTAATCGGCTTCCTCAAGAGACTGCGCCAATGTCCGGCATTAGCTTATAGCAGCCCACCGAATTATCGGGTCGCGAGGGACTGCTTTACGTACACAGTTGACCTACAATCAGCTTTGGCTGGCACCAAAAGACAATGAACGGACATTCAATAACTTCTAAATAAGGGGCGCGGACATGTGGGCTAAAATCCGAGCGAAGCGAGTCAGCCCTCATGTTAGAGTCCCAGCCCGCGCAGCGGGCGAACTTGATTTTTTTGTTATGCGTGTTTTATACCGAAGCCAAATTATACGGTGAGACATGTAAAGAGCTTTGATATTGTCTTGTTTGCCACAAATCGAATGCATTTTGCAAACGAAGCCAATGGGCCGCAGAAGGCTTACCGAAAACGAGTTCAAGACGAAGAGCCATCTCTGGGGTAATAGCCCCTTTGCCATTAAGAACTTTCGATAATGTTTTACGGCTCACATCTAAATGTTGCGCTACATCAGTAATAGTCAGTTCTAGAGCATCAATAACAAGATCTTTGAGTATCTCACCGGGATGCGCAGGGTTATGCATATTCATTAGTGATAATCCTCGTAATTAACGATTTCAACATCTCGTCCAACAAAGCGGTATGTAACTCTCCAGTTTCCACTTACCTGAACAGACCAAATATCATTTCTGTTACCTTTGAGTTTGTGCATATAAAGGCCGGGTAAATCCATGTCATCAGGTGTTTCGGCTTGATCGAGATTCGACAGAATAAGACGAAGCTTTTTTTCGTGCTTTTTCTGAATTCCTGAAGTGGTTCCTTTAGCGTAAAACTTCTGAAGGCCTTTATGTATAAAACTCTTAATCATGATTTTATTGTAACCTTAAGGGTTACAAATTGCTAGCGTAATTTTCTGAGCGCATAGACACAATGACTCCCCGAGAAATGCTAGCCCCCGCATTTTCGTGGGTTAACTTTTCAGCCAGAGCCATAATTAGTTTGTTCAATACTAAATCAATTTGGAGGCTAGCATGAACAAACATAGCATG
>ERZ724563.37-NODE-37-length-55768-cov-3.841430_pt1 | contig 55768 bp, 50 predicted proteins | sample MGYA00375857_ERZ724563 | MGnify/ENA primary metagenome ERZ724563 (study PRJEB28725, sample SAMN03264850) | marine sediment metagenome | biome: marine pelagic biome; feature: marine oligotrophic desert; material: marine snow | place: Pacific Ocean:North Pacific...
GTTTCTCGATAATCCCATTCACCTGTGGGCGGACTTCAGCTTGTCTGAAAGCTGTAGTCCGAGCAGGTAATACACTGCGTAATGTTACTTTTTGTGGTGCCAGCGTGACCACATCCACATGACTGGTTTGCTTCTGGCCTGCCTGGCCAGCTTGCTGTTGTTGGTCAGACTGACATGCTGCTAATACCAGCAATACAGACAATGTTATGACACGAAGAAAAGAGGGTGAGATTTTCATTAATAACTCCATTATTGAGTTTCAATTTTTGATGTTGATATGGCACTCCATGAAGCATCCAACATGGTATTCAGATCATCCGGGGATATTTTGATAGTGCCTCGAAGCTGTTGCCCTGCAAGGTTGACATAGGGCTCTATACCAAAGCTGCTCAGTACGTCGTTGGGTAAATTTTTCAAGATGCCTTGTTTGCGACCTTGTTCATATAAGTCAGAAAGTGGCTGTAATTGACGCCAGGTGTCTTGATAAAGATCATCCAGTACGTTTTCAGGCAGGTGATCGAATTGAGGCTTACACAAAGTCATGCACTTATTATTTAGACAAAATTGCCATAGCCGTATACATAGCTCCCGATACTGTTGCTCTAGTGGCAGAGTGGTATCGTGACTCTCAAAAATAGCGTCTGCGACTGTGCTAATAATGTTGCTGTGTAAACTGACGATTAACTCATCTTTGTCTTTGAAATAGAGGTACACAGTACCTGCCGCAACCCCGGCTTCTGCGGCAAGCTGCTTTATAGAAAAACCATGAAACCCTTTTGTGGCTAAAAGCTTTAGCGTTGCCGATAAAATGGCTTGATGTTTATCCTTGCATGAGGATGCACACATGAAATTTCACCTAAAATGAATGAACGTTCATTCATTTTATGGATAAAACTATTTTTAGTAAAGCGTTATTTTGTGATGAATCTCTAGTTATGCAGATCTGACCGCGTTACGGATTTTTTGTAAACGCTCAATATCAGCATCAAGATCTAGTGCTAATAAAGCACGTTGATAGGCCAAATCAGAATGTTTTTCAACGCACTCAGCAAAACAATCAGGCGAGATTTGTTTTAAAGCGAGTAATGATTTTTGTAGGCGTAGATGAATTTCCAGCATACCATCACCATCTCTACTGATGGGGAGGAATATATCGTCAAATAAACTATCGAGTTTGACTTCCGGCATGCGTACATAAGGGTAGGCAATATTGTCATTTGAATCGTCAAGTTTTTTATGATCACACCAGAGAGATAGTACTCTCACAGCACGACTCAATATATCGATGGCTGTTCCAGGATCATTAACAGCAGGAGACAAGGCTCTTGATGCAATCTCAGCTAATACGGTGAATCCAAAGCGGGGGTCCTGATCAAATGATCTTAAGTCATTAATGGACAGGGCTTTGATGACGGTTTCATCAATCGAATCAGACTGTTTACCATCATAATAAGCGACAGCTTCACCGGGATGAACGAAATGCCCAGGCTCGATGTATAAACAAATTTCAGTTTCATTAGACTCCGCACAACGATTTAATCCGCCTAAATCGATGTGTTCAATATATCCCACCTTGTTAATATAAACTGCATTCTTGCCTTTCTTAGGTGGATTTTCTTTATCTAAGCGTTTTGCACCAAGACATGGATAGTCAATACGCTGTTTCATGGCTTGGGTGAGAGCATCTTCCACACGATTCGTGGTTTCACTCAACCGGCCTAACAATGATAGGTGTTCAATCCAACGTAATATAGTGACAACGATGAGGATGATAACGCCGATAGTGACGGTGAAGAGAATCAAACGTCCATTTTCACCATATACATCAGTGCTTAACGCGATAATACCGACCAAACTATATAAAAAAGAACCAATAAAGGTGGCCAGCACATTTTGTGTGGTTGAGTCCTGTCTGACTAATTGCGTTGCCCGTGGTGTCGCACTTGAGCTTGCAGCAGTATAAGCAGAGACCATGACACTGAGGGAAAAGGTGGTCACGGCAAGCATGCTGGAAGCCAAAATATTGAGAATGCCACGGACGGCTTCCGAACCAATTTCAAAGGGAAGTGGACTCTCAATTAAAGACTGCACAGGAATGGCAATGAGTGCCGTTACGATGGCGAGTACAGCGAATAGTGATGCCCTCAACCATAAAGTTCTCGTTAGTTGAGTTAACAACCATCGCCATTTCGAAATCATTGTTTGTCCTTATATCAGCTTCATTTCAGCATAATGAAGCAATTACCCTTAGGCAACTCTGCAGGCAAAAAAAAACCGATGACTGAGCATCGGTTCTTTTCAGAGCTTGATTCGTTTCTATGGTGAGAAAGATGAACCACAACCACAAGTTGTTGTGGCATTTGGGTTACGTATAACAAATTGAGAACCTTCAATACCGTCTGTGTAATCAATCTCTGCGCCAACCAAGTATTGATAACTGGCTGGATCAATCAGTAAAGTGACACCGCTTTTTTCAACTTGTGTATCACCATCGCTGACATCTTCTTCGAAGGTAAAACCATATTGAAAGCCTGAGCAACCGCCGCCAGTAATGAATACACGTAATTTGAGTTGATCATTACCTTCTTCAGCAATAAGATCGCTGACTTTTGCTGCCGCTGCCTCAGTAAAGATAATTGGGCTGGGCATTTCGCTTGTCATGTCATTACTCCGATAAATGGTTAATTAATAGCCATTATCCAATTCTGACTAAATTAGTCAAGATTTAGCTTTTTTGCTCAAGATGGAATGACTCATTTTCATCAAATACTTCATGCTCAACGTTAAGTATGTCTTCTTCTTCGTCCTGAGCACGAATTAAGTGACCGTTCACTTCACTACCCATTGCCATCTCAATCATGCGGTAATAAAGGTTGCCATTGATACGCGCCTTTGGTGCAAGCTCAACATGTTCGGAGGCAAAAACATTGCCATTTATTTCGCCATTGATAATCAGATTTGGCACGCGAACCTCGCCTTCAATCTTACCTTGGTCACTGATGGTGAGTAGTGAGGAATCTTCGTTGGCGATAATAGAACCTTGAATACTGCCGTCAATGCGTAAACCACCACTGAAATGAATATCACCTTTTATGTGTGTATCACGACCAATTAATGTATCGATACGTGTGGTTGTTTTTTTCTTTTTTGGTTTATCTTTTTTAAACATGATCAACCTCGTTTATGGCAGGGACGGCGCGAGTTCCCAGTTAAAAGTACGTGTAGTGAGTGTTTTTTTACCTTGCTTTAACTCAATTTTCAGGCTTTTGGGTTGTTCATTCTGTTCTATGTTCAATGTGCCTTCAAGCACTTGCACGTGTTTTAACTTTAACCCATGTGTGTTGATTAAGCGGGGTTTTGCTTTATCGTCATTGAATTGAAGCGCTACCAAGACATCACCCTTAATGGCTTTGGAAATTTTTTTCCCTTGAGTAATCACAATTCGGTAGAAATATTGGCTTGGATTATCCGGATTTGGCCTCAGGTGAAGTTCACGAATCTGAAGTTCACTACTGGCATTACCCTGGGTAATATTCTGGTAGAACAATAATTCTTTATTCAACTCGATAACTTGATTTTGTAGTCTTTCCAAGTTCGATTGAAGCTGCGAATCAGTGGCATCCTGCATAGCCTGCATTCTTGAAATGTCATTGACCTGAGCGGTGAGCAACTTATTTTGTTCGAGTAAATTCTGGTTTTCTGCGTGTAGCTGTTCGTTTTGTTCTTTCAATGCAGTGATTTGAGCATTTTGCTCATTCTGCCATTGCGTGGTCCAGTACCACAGTAATGCTGCTGATATTGCCAAAGTTATTAGCAATATCAACAAGGTACGATAAGGACGTCTATGGTGGATTACATAGGGTTTATCAATCATCAGGGCATCATCGCAATAACATTAATCCCTGTTTTTTCATCAAGGCCAAACATGATATTCATATTATGGATTGCCTGGCCTGAAGCACCTTTAACCAGATTGTCTATCACCGATAATACCACTACCGTGTCACTATTTTGAGGCTGGTGAACTGCAATTCGACAAACATTACTACCTTGTACACTCCGTGTTTCCGGCATTGAGCCGTGAGGCATGACATCAACGAATGGTTCATTCGCGTAACGATCTTCAAATACTTTTTGTAGATCGACATCCTGTGTCGTTAGACGACCATATAACGTGGCATGAATACCTCTGACCATTGGCGCTAGATGAGGAATAAACGTCAAATCCACTTTACGCTGGCAATGTTCTGACAATACCTCGCGAATTTCAGGTAAGTGACGATGGCCATTGACACCATAAGCCTTAAAGCTGCCACTGGTTTCTGCCATTAACATGGGAATGGCTGCTTTTCTGCCTGCACCACTGACACCGGTTTTAGCATCGGCAATTAAATGCATCGGGTCAATTAACTGTGCTTCCAGTAATGGTAAAAAGCCCAGTTCAGTAGCAGTAGGATAGCAGCCGGGCACAGCGACTAATTGTGCATTTCTAATCTTGTCACGATTTAACTCAGGTAAACCATAAACAGCCTGTTCAAATAACTCAGGACAAGTGTGCTTGGTGTTATACCACTGCTCCCAAACGGCCACATCATTTAATCTGAAGTCTGCAGACAGGTCGATAACTCGGGTATGTCGTTTGATCAGTTCGGGTACCAGAGCCATTGCCACTGTATGTGGTGTAGCAAAAAACACGACATCACACTGAGCAAGAATATCAGGATCCGGTTCTGAAAAAGCGATATCGACGTGACCACGTAAGTTGGGAAAGAGATCGCTGACCGGCATGCCCGCTTCACTTCGCGAGGTGATAACCTCAAGTGATACGTCAGGGTGATTCGCAAGTAATCTGAGTAGTTCAACACCTGTATATCCGGTGCCACCAACAATGCCGACTTTGATCATAAGTTACTCTGTCGTCCGATAATAAAGACCAACATGATAAAAGAGCCCAAGCCAAAGCGAAAGTCTGTATCACCGATTATTGATTGAAAAGTTGTTCCAGACGGCTCTTTTGTTGGATGTATATAGCCGTTGGGTACGGATGGTTATCAGTAAATTGCAGCTGATTGATATAAACAGGATAGTTCTGGTTATTTTTTCTTAAGCTTTGAATAAATTGGCGTACTTGATCAAATAATGCCTCATCGTCTGCAAGCCCTTCGAACCATTTTTTACCACACATGATAGTGCAGGCAGCATCTAAAGCTGGGCTGGCCATATTCACTTGTACCGGTAAAAATCCCTGTGATGTCGATTGTTGGGCGATGGCATTGATTTTCCAGCCTTGCTGACTGTGACTCAGCAAGTAGAAGCGGATATGTTCAAATTTATTCACGGTTTTAATGTGTGAGATAAACACATTGAGATGACTCATCAGCGTGGATTCACTGAGATGCTGAACCTGTTGTCGAACAAGGTTGGCATATTCATCAATGAGGTAATAAACCACCGTATTTTTCTCGAGATAAAGAAAAATACTGACCTGTTTTGTTGACTGATATTTTAACAGGGTATTGAGGAGTTGATCCTTATCGAGATAGCTATCCAAAGCCTGAGCAGTGAAGACTGTTGTATTATCAGCAAGGTGTTGCCAAAAACTCTGTGATAACGGACGTCTGACATATTCAACTTGCTCATCGTGCCATTGAAGTTGATAGGGACGGTCAGCCAGGTTAAGCAAAAACTTACCCTGATCCGGGTGCTGTTGATAATGTCGGCAGACTTGAGTCAGTAAAGCTTCCAAGCGCTGGTTTATGGCTTTTTCAAATCCAGGTGTTGGGCACCAGCTACTGATCTTCGGTGTCTTTGCTGGCCGCCACAATAATAGACTGGTTAACAAATCAAGAATGGCTGTTTGGCCCTGATAGAAGCCACTATAGATTTGACCATGGCTGGAAATGAATAAACAATCAACACTTAATATTAAACTCTCTTTAAAAGAGCTGTAGTTGAGCGGATCATTCTGTTTGCTGGAAAGCTGAAGCCCTTGTTGCGAGAGCTTATTACTTGGTTGCTGCTCCAAGTTAGGAAAGACGAGTACCTGTTCAATGCTTTCTATTTCAGTCACCGTAGTACGATCTGTTGGAATATCTAAATCAGACATACCCTGACTGATCAGGTGTTTGCTCATTTCAATGACGGCAGAGGTCGTGTACTTCTGATGTTGGTCTGTCACGCTCAGCCAATTGGTTTTAGCAAGCAACTGGTGATTAATAGCCAAGCTTATGACATCGATGAGTTGAGGATGCTGATATAAACCTGTTCTGGCATTGTCAGAGAGTGGCGACTGACTGAGTAACCAGTCCTGCTGCTCTTTGAACCGGTATAAAAATAACCTGTTCTCACTCGGTTCTGGACGCAAAGCTCGTGGCAACATGGGGATTTGGTTGCCTGTCGGTTGAAAACGTAAACGGTATAACTGATTTAAATACGCCGTCTCATTATGGGTATCCAATTGCTCAGATTGGCAATAATGCTGCAAAGCCTGTAGCAAGGATTGAACAACAGTAGCTAAGTTTTCAAACCAGGCCTGACAATTGTTGATATTCAGGCGACGAGTATCCAGCTTTTGTAATTGTGTCGCTGGCCATTGCCACTGGCTGGTCAATTGTTTTACACATTCTCTACGCCAAGGGTGTGGAGGATGTTTGACCTCTATGGAGAGTGCTTCCTGACTTTCTATGTAAACTATTTCTCTAGCTATTTGTTTATTGGCGTCAGTAGCATAGATCTCAATCAGTGCCAATTTCAGGGCTTGGATATCAAGTGCGGTGAAAGCCTGCTCACCACGGTAAATCGTCTGTTTTAACAGGTGAGATAACGTCGGCAATGATCTGCCTGGTTCTAGCAATAGAGCAATATAGAGTAGATCAAGTGTCGCATGACCTGTCAGTAGAAATTGCTGACATGCTTCGAAAGATTTTTTAAATACGGCATTTTTATCAATAGATTCAGCTGGGCCAAAATCAACGAGATTATATTGTTTAAATTTAGCCTGGGTTTTGAACTCATCAACAATGAGATGATGATCAGTCTGTTCTTCATGCGTTAACAACCACCAGTATGGTTCACAACCTGCCAGCACTATACCTTGCGTATAGAATTCTTCCTTTTGCCAGTCCGTTAGCGCAGTATCGTTGGTCAATGCTTTCTCGGTGATTAATTGCGCATTAAGTATCAATCCGTTCTCTGCACACCACTCAGTGATGGCGTCTAACTTTTTTTGCAGTTGATGTCGTTGTTCGATACTTAATAAATCAGAGCAAAGTAACCATAATTCGAATTCGGTTTTGTCTGAGTAGCTGAAGTAGTGATGAGGATGGAGAAGATAAAGACCACGCAATGGATAACGACGTAGAGCGCGTGCACGATGACTAAAGCTACGGTTCAGTTGTTGTGCTTGGCTTATCGTATCCTGAGAAGGACGGTAATCAAGTAAGCCGGCTGGCACATCATCACTAATATACCCTGGCAATAGCTTGGAGTTGATATGTAGAAATAATGGCAGTAATTGGAAAATTAACGCCTGCCGAGCAGGCGCCAACTCGATTAAGTGTTGGAAGCGCTGATAATTTAGCGATTGGAATAAACGATAAGCCTCAACGCGATCCACAAAAAGTCCACGTGTATTTAGTGTCTAAAATGACGCATGCCAGTAAATACCATGGCAATACCATGTTCATTGGCAGCGGCAATGACTTCGTCATCACGCATTGAGCCACCCGGTTGAATCACCGCTTTAATACCGGCAGCAGCGGCGGCATCAAGCCCGTCTCTAAACGGGAAGAATGCGTCAGACGCCATCACGGCACCCGGCACAGTCAGACCTGCATCTTCCGCTTTAATACCCGCAATGCGGCTGCTGACAACACGGCTCATTTGACCGGCGCCGATGCCCACTGTTTGCTGGTTTTTAACATAAACAATCGCATTTGATTTCACAAACTTAGCCACACGCCAAGCAAATAATAAGTCGGCCATTTGCTCTTCGGTTGGCGCCTGTTCTGTGACTACTTTCAGGTCAGCTTTTTGTACTAGCGCTTCATCACGATCCTGAACTAATAAACCGCCATTAACCCGTTTGTAATCCAGACCCGTTTCAGTATTGCTGACAAACTCACCACACGCTAATAAACGCACATTGGCTTTTTGCGCCACAATGGCTTGTGCTTCATCCGTGATAGATGGTGCAATGATGACCTCAACAAACTGACGGTCAATAATGGCTTTTGCTGTATCGGCATCTAATGGACGGTTAAATGCAATGATGCCACCGAATGCTGAAGTAGGATCTGTTTCGTAGGCTAAATCATAAGCTTTAAGTAAGCTATCAGATACCGCCACACCGCAAGGGTTGGCATGTTTAACAATCACACAGGCCGGTGCTTCTGGGAATGCTTTGACACATTCAAGCGCAGCATCAGTGTCGGCAATGTTGTTATATGACAGTTCTTTACCCTGCAACTGTGTGGCTGCACTGATGGTGCCTGAAGCAGGATTTGCTTCAGTGTAGAAAGCGGCATTTTGATGCGGGTTTTCACCGTAACGCATATCTTGTTTTTTCACGAACTGGCTATTAAAGGTGCGTGAGAAAGTGGCTTTTTCATCACCCGTTAATTTACCCAGATAGTTAGCGATAGCACCATCATAATGGGCTGTGTGTTCGAATGTTTTAACCGCTAAATCGAAACGGGTTGCATCATCTACTCCACCATTGGTTTCGATTTGTGCCACAACGTTGGCGTAATCTGCAGGATCAATCAATACCGTCACATCAGCATGGTTTTTAGCGGCTGCACGTAACATGGTTGGGCCACCGATATCGATATTTTCAATGGCCATCGGTAAGGTACAGTCATCACGCGCAATGGTGGCTTCAAACGGATAAAGATTGACCACAACCAGATCAATCGGCGCGATATCATGCTCTGTCATGATGGCATCATCTGTGCCACGACGACCGAGTAATCCCCCATGAATTTTAGGGTGTAATGTTTTGATGCGGCCATCCATCATTTCAGGAAAGCCAGTATGTGATGACACTTCTTTTACAGGCAGACCTGCTTCAGCTAATAATTTTGCTGTACCGCCAGTAGATAGCAGTTCTACACCTAACTTGTTTAATTGCTGGGCAAGTTCAAGCACACCTGTTTTGTCAGATACGCTCAATAAAGCACGTTTGATTTGATTCATTGAAAATCACTTCCAGGAGATAAAAAATCGATTTATAAGCCGTATTGCTTGAGTTTTTTACGTAATGTGCCACGGTTAATACCGAGAATTTCCGCTGCACGGCTTTGGTTACCATTGGTATGTTCTAGTGTTGCTTTAAGCAGAGGCACTTCGACTTCCGTCATTAACATTTCATACAAATTGGCCGCAGGATGGCCTTCGAGTTGCTCAAAATAATCGGCCAGAGCACGTGATACACACACACTAAGTGGCGCCGTTGTCTGCTCAGCCGCGACAGCTAGCTCTGCGCATGTTGTTTTATCTTTGGCTAGCGGTTGAGTCATGCGGCTTGTATATCCTGTTGTTCTTGTAGTTGATCAAAAAACTGACGTGTAAAGTCTACTTGTTGCTGCGGCGATTCGAGTAAATTCATTTCCTGACGGAAGGCATTTCCATTACGTAAACCTTTGCTATACCAAGCAATATGTTTGCGTGCCATTCTCACACCTGAATAATCACCATAAAAATCGTACAGGTTTTCTAGATGCTCAATCAAGATCTGACGAATCTCTGCAAGAGAAGGAGATGATAACAGTTTGTTATGCTCAAGGTAATGGAGAATTTGTCTAAAAATCCATGGGTTACCCTGTGCCGCCCGGCCAATCATTAAACCATCGACACCTGTTTTATTGAGGACTTCAGCGGCTTTAAGTGGGGAATCGATATCGCCGTTGGCAATAATGGGTATTGAAGTGATCGTGGCTTTTATTTCTGCAATCGTGTCGTATTCGGCTTCGCCTTTGTAGGCATCAGCCCGTGTTCTGCCGTGAATGGCTAAGGCTTGTATGCCTGATTGTTCCGCAATTCGAGCAATGGTTAATCCATTGCGGTTATCTCTGTCCCAGCCGGTGCGAATTTTTAGTGTGACAGGGACATCTACGGCATTCACTACTGACTCAAGAATGTTGGCAACGAGGGATTCATCTTGTAACAAGGCCGAGCCCGCCATGACATTACAGACTTTTTTTGCAGGGCAACCCATATTAATGTCGATAATATGCGCACCCTGATCCACATTGTGCTTTGCTGCTTCAGCCATCATGACCGGATCGGCACCAGCAATCTGTACGCTTCGGGGTTCAGGCTCACCAGCATGATTCGCTCTTAATAAGGATTTTTTACTGGCCCACAAGGCTTTGTTCGCTGTAATCATTTCTGATACAGCCATGCCAGCGCCCAAGCGACGACAAAGCTGGCGGAAGGGACGATCTGTTACACCTGCCATAGGGGCCAGAAATAAATTATTAGGTAAGTGATATGGCCCGATGGCGATGGTTTTACCGAGCATGACGTGTGCCGCTTAATCGAATCCAATCTTCTTTGACAACTGCTGGCTGCATATCAAACCAGGCTTGATAGCTTTCAGATACTTCCTCTGCTTGTACTTGTAATATGCCTGACAAGACAATCTCTGCATTGGGCTTGGCAAGGTTAGCAAACACTGGTGCCAGGGTTTGCAATGGACCAGCAAGAATGTTGGCCAGCAATAAATCACACGGTTCATCCGGACAATCGCCGGGTAAATAGGCTTCGATTTCGACGCCATTTCGCGCCGCATTGGCACGTGTCGCTTCAAGCGCCTGAGGATCGGTATCGACCCCAATGACTCGCTCAGCACCCAGCAGTGCTGCCGCAATCGCTAAAATACCACTGCCACAACCATAATCGATGACGTATTTACCTTTAAGATCGGCCTGATCTAACCAGTTCAAACATAAAGCGGTAGTGGGGTGTGTACCGGTACCGAACGCCAAACCAGGATCGAGCATAATATTAACCGCATCAGCTGCGGGTGGTGTATGCCAGCTAGGACATATCCACAAACGCTCGCCAAACTGGATAGGATGAAAGTTATCCATCCACTCTCTTTCCCAGTCTTTGTCTTCAACAGCTTCTACCCGATAAGACGGTGGATCGGTTATCAGTGTTGATAACATATTGCCGACGTCATCTGGATTCGTTTCAGCATCAAATAACGCCACAATCCGAGTGGCTGTCCACAGTGGTGTTGTCCCTAGATCCGGTTCATAGATAGGTTGATCCGCATCATCTTCAAATGTGACAGCGACTGCACCACACTCTGAAAATGCATCAGACAAGGCATCTGCCTTGTCTGATGTGGTGTTACAAATAAACTGAATCCAGGCCATAGTGATTACAGACCCAGTTTCTTTTCGAGGTAATGAATATTGGTACCACCCGTTTGGAAGTGGGTGTCATCCATGATGTCACGTTGTAATTCAACGTTGGTTTTAATGCCTTCAATACCAATTTCTTTTAACGCTGTTTGCATACGGGCAATCGCGATATCACGCGTTTTACCATAGGCGATCATTTTACCAATCAGCGAGTCATAATTAGGTGGAACACGATAACCACTGTAAATATGAGAGTCCATACGGATGCCGGCACCGCCTGGTGCATGATACGAGGTTATTTGTCCCGGGCTAGGCATAAATGTACGAGGATCTTCTGCATTGATACGACATTCAATGGCATGACCGCGCATGACAATGTCTTCTTGTTTAATAGAGAGTGGCTCACCTGCCGCAATACGGATTTGCTGTACCAGTAAGTCAACATCCGTTACGCGTTCAGTGACCGGATGTTCTACCTGGATGCGGGTATTCATCTCGATGAAATAGAATTCACCATCCTGGTAGAGAAACTCAAAGGTACCTGCACCACGGTAACCAATACGTACACAGGCTTCCGCACAGATCTTACCCATGCGGTCACGCATTTCTGGGGTGATACCAGGAGCAGGTGCTTCCTCGACCACTTTTTGATGGCGACGTTGCATTGAGCAGTCACGTTCACCTAAGTGGATAGCATTACCATGTTGATCGGCAAGTACCTGAAATTCAATATGGCGTGGGTTTTCCAGGAATTTCTCCATGTAAACCATACCATTTCCAAAGGCCGCTTTCGCTTCACTACGAGTTAATGCAATGGCGTTAAGTAAATGTGCTTCGCTGTGAACTTCACGCATACCGCGACCACCGCCACCGCCAGCGGCTTTGATTATGATGGGATAGCCTATTTCACGAGCCAGACGTAAGTTGGTTTCATCGTCATTGCCAAGCGGACCATCAGAGCCTGGTACACAAGGCACGCCAGCTTCTTTCATGGCTTTGATTGCTGACACTTTATCGCCCATTAAACGGATAGTTTCAGCACGTGGACCAATAAAAATAAAGCCGCTTTCTTCAACACGCTCTGCAAAGTCAGCATTTTCAGATAAGAAGCCATAACCTGGATGGATAGCGGTGGCATCAGTGATTTCTGCAGCACTAATTAAAGCTGGAATGTTCAGGTAGCTTTCATTCGACGGGGCAGGGCCAATACATACTGTTTCATCAGCCAGTAAAACGTGTTTTAGGTCACGGTCAACAGTTGAGTGAACCGCCACTGTTTTAATGCCGAGTTCCCAACAGGCCCGCAAAATACGCAAGGCGATCTCGCCTCGGTTAGCAATAACAATTTTATCGATCATAATTTGGTTTAATCCACAATTCAGAGTGAGCAATAGCTATTTAACGAATAGCCCGCGTTACTGTTATTCGATAATGACTAGTGGCTCATCAAACTCAACAGGATCACCATTTTCAACCAGAATAGCTTTTACTGTGCCACTGCGATCAGCTTCGATTTGATTGAACATTTTCATCGCTTCAATAATGCAGATGACATCGCCAGCCGAAACGGATTGTCCAACTTCAACAAAAGGCGCAGCTTCCGGAGAAGATGAGCGATAAAATGTACCAACCATAGGTGAACGCACGGCATTGGCTTCATTTACAGCGCTGCTTGTTTCTGCAACAGCTGGCGCGGCTGCAGGTGCTGCTGGTGCGGGAGCCGGAGCGGCATAGTGTGTCGGTGCTGGCGTGCTGTAAGAAATAGCAGCTGAATGTTGATTACGACTAATGCGTACAGACTCTTCACCTTCTGAAATTTCAATTTCAGATACGTCAGATTCCTGAATCAAATCAATCAGTTTTTTAATTTTACGAATGTCCATGCTAAAACCTTATATTTAGTCGTTATGAGTTTAGTTGTTTGATTGCGGCAGCCAAAGCTAATTCATAGCCTTGAGTGCCGAGCCCGCAAATCACACCGACTGCTATATCTGACAGGTAGGAGTGATGGCGGAATGTCTCGCGCGCGTGAATATTAGAAATGTGTACTTCGATGAAAGGAATTTTGACCGCAGATAAAGCATCACGTAAAGCCACGCTGGTGTGTGTGAATGCCGCTGGATTAATGATGATAAAGTCAGCCTTCCCTTGAACTGCATGAATTTTATTAATCAGTTCGTGTTCTGCATTGGATTGAAAAAAATCGAGTTGATGTGAAGCTGTTTTTGCGATGACATCCAGGCGTTGGTGAACATCGGCCAGCGTATCTGCACCATAATGTTCGGGCTCGCGTGTCCCAAGCAGATTGAGATTGGGGCCGTTAAGCACAACAATATTCGCCATTACGATCCTTCAATTAAGGGTCAAAGATAATAGGCGGAATTGTGCACCAGCAGACTGATGATGTCCAGTTTGTCGAAATAAAAAGCGGCTTTTTGTTGCTATTTTCGCCGAAAAGACGGCTTTCTGAGCATTTCTATGGTTGACTCGCCATTTGGCGAATATGGTCTAAAAAGGTGTCGGCTTTCACAAAGCCAACAAGTCGGTGTTGTGACAGTTCTTGGCCTGTTTTATCGAAAAACAGCATGGTGGGAGGTCCAAACACACGCAGTGCTTTGAGCATTTCTTGATGCACTTGTGTATTTTCTGTCATATCCAGTTGCAGTAATGTGTAGCCTTTCATTGCTGCAAGCACGTCAGGATCTTGGAATGTTGTTCTTTCCATGGTTTTGCATTCCGTACACCAGTCAGCATAAAAGTCCAGCATTATGGGTTGTGTTGTGGATGCGAGACGTTGGTTAAGCTCGTCGAGATCAGCAATTTGAGTAAAAGCAAGGTGCTGAGTTTCTGCTGATTTGCCTGAGCTACTGACTATGCCGTGGAGAGGTTGCCAAACGTTTTGACTACCACTTGCACCGCCTACCATAAGCAATGTGCCATATATAAAGAGTATTAAGCCCAGTCCTTTATTAAGCTTGTTGAAATCTGTTGCATCGATATCAAGTCGGTTAAATGCACCAAGATAGACAGCTGAAACGATCAATAAGCCTCCCCATAAGCTCATGGTCAGCCAGCCGGGAATGATCCGTTCCAGCATCCAGATAGCTAAACCGAGCAGCAGTACACCAAAAATTGATTTGATAAAAAGCATCCAGTTACCGGCTTTGGGTAGGAGCTTACCGGCAGAGGTACCAATAATCAGAAGCGGTATACCCATGCCGATACTGAGCGAGAACAAGGCGAGACCGCCGAGAACAGGATCAGCATGCTGTCCGATAAAAATTAAGGTTCCGGCCAACGGTGGAGCCAGGCAGGGACCAACAATCAAGCCTGACAATAAACCCATTATGGCCACGCCCATCAATTTGCCACCTTGTTGTTTGTGACTGAGTTGATGTAAGCGATGCTGTACTGAGTGAGGAAGTTGCAGTTCGTATAAACCAAACATGGATAAAGCGAGGATAACGAATAGCGCACTAAAGGCGCTGATAATCCATGGGTTTTGGAACATCGCTTGTAAATTTTCACCCAACAAGCCTGTCACGACACCAGCGATTGTATAAGTGACAGACATGGCCAACACATACACTAATGATAAGGTGAAGGCTCTGCGTGTAGTGATATGCTCTCCCTCACCGACAATGATGCTGGATAAGATTGGGATCATTGGGAAAATGCAGGGTGTAAATGCCAGTAGCAGACCCAGACCGATAAAACCAAGGATGATTTGCCCCAGATTTTCCTGCTCGAGTTTTTGAGCGATACGGTCTTGCTCGGTAAGTTGGCTGGCAGCAGGCGGGTTGATACCTTGAATATCTTGTTCTACAGCGCCACTTATGGCGGGTAAAGCCAGGTCAATTTGTTGTTCGGAAGGCGGATAACAGATGCCAAATTTTTCAGAGCATCCCTGGAAATGGGCCTTCAAGGTGAAGGTCACGGCTTCCTCAGGTCGTTGCTTTATCGGAATAATGACAGATAGGTCGTCATGGTAAACTTCGACCAGACCAAAGGTCTCATCCTGTTTGTTTTCTCCTGCAGGAAAACTGATGTTGCCAAGCTTTATCTTGTCATTGCCGATGACATCAAACTGTAGTTTATCGCGGTATAGGTAGTTACCTTCCAGCACCTTCCAATGCGCCAAAATACTGTTGGCATCATTCACTTCTGCTCGAAATTGAAACGCCTCTTCTACAAGTGGCGGAACATCGTCGTTGTTACTGAAACCTAGACCATCAAAAAGGCTGCTGCGCGCATGTGCATTAAAAACGCTTAGCAGAAGTATAAAAAATAAAAATTTTTTCATCAGTCTCAAATGCTTGTCAGAAGGTTGTATAACTAGACAATAATAGCAGGCAATAGTTACATCAGTCTTGTTTGGGGTATGCCTTGTGTCACATTGCTGTAATAATTGCGCCGTTTTGGGTCGTTAAAAACGGAATGATCGTGGAAATCAAAGACATCCATAAAATTGAAAAACAGGCTTACAAGAAGAGTCATGGCGAATTAACCAGAATCGGCATGGCCCTTTTTTTTATGGTGGCCGTCTTAGGGTATAGCTTCATCACCAGTGGTGGTGTGCCTAATAATCTTTTTCTGGCGATAGCCACTGTTTTTGGCGCCTATATGGCCATGAATATTGGTGCTAATGACGTAGCCAATAATGTGGGCCCTGCGGTCGGTTCCAAAGCATTGACGATGAGCGGCGCTATCATTATCGCGATGATCTTCGAGGCAAGTGGTGCCATCATCGCTGGTGGCGATGTGGTTTCTACGATTAAAAACGGCATCATCGATATCGATAAGTTTGGTCAGCAGAGTGACACCTTTATCTGGGCCATGATGGCAGCCTTATTAGCGGCTGCACTTTGGTTGAATATGGCGACTTTTGCTCGGGCGCCAGTCTCCACCACACACTCCATTGTCGGTGGGGTAATGGGGGCAGGTATTGCTGCCGCTGGATTTGAGATAGTGAACTGGGGCACGATGGGCGCCATTGTAGGATCGTGGATCATATCCCCTGTGATCGGTGGTGTCGTTGCTGCTGCCTTCTTATTTGCCATCAAAAAAACCATTATTTTTCAAGAAAATAAAATAGCTGCATCACTGAAATGGGTGCCCGTTTATGTCTCGATAATGGCATGGGCTTTTGTGACATATTTGGTGTTAAAAGGTCTGAAGCATATATGGCCGAAATTCTTAACCCTAATCAATGACTGGTTCTTCACCGTAGAAATCGTTGACAAACCAACTATGTTGCAAGCATCAACCATCGGCTTGATTGTGGCGATTATTTCATTTTTTCTAGTCAAAGCCTCATTGCGCCGTCGTTTGCCGAAATTAAACAATGATCGGGAAAGCATCAATATCCTGTTTACTATTCCGCTGATTTTTGCCGCAGCCTTATTGAGCTTTGCGCATGGTGCGAATGACGTTGCGAATGCGATTGGTCCGCTTGCGGCTATCCATGATGCCGTAATGACAGGAGGCATTAACGCTAAAGCAGGTATACCTTTTTGGGTAATGGCCGTAGGTGCTTTTGGTATTGCGCTTGGCTTGGGACTCTATGGCCCGAGATTGATTCGCACAGTAGGCGGCGAAATCACTGAGCTCGATCAAATGCGTGCATTTTCAATCGCCATGGCTGCTGCCATCACAGTGATTATTGCCAGCCAGCTTGGCTTACCGGTCAGCTCTACACATATTGCTATTGGTGGTGTGTTTGGGGTCGGTTTTTTACGAGAATGGATGGACAAATCGAGTAGTCTAAAGCAGGAAATTGAGCGAGATAAACAAGAAATACAGGAAGAGAAGCGTTTATTGAGTGCCTTACGTAGCGAGCTCAATATGCTTTTGGATAAAAAACAAAAATCAGCCGCAGACTACCAGCGCATTACGCAGTTATACAGCTCGATTGAGCGTGAAAAAGATACGCTGAAAAAAGCGAAGAAAGTGCTGAAGAAAGAAAAGAAAAGCTTATATGTCAAACGTGACATCGTCAGAAAAATTATTACAGCTTGGTTAATAACGGTGCCTGCAGCGGCTGTTTTATCGGCGTCATTATTTTATATGATTAAAGGAATTATGAATTAAAACAGGAATGTATGTGCTGACATAAAACTGTCATATAGCCACAGCTTCTGTTAAGAAACTGTGGCTTTTTCATTTCTTAATAGGGCTTAATCCGTTGTTATGACAATAAAAATCACGGTTGTTACTAAAATGTCATAATTCAGCGGTAAGATAGTCCTTAATTATCGAAGCAAATAGTTGGACGAATTTTATGGCTACAAGCGTATTAGTGGTTGAAGATGATGCTGCCATCAGAGATATGTTGTCGTTTACCCTTAAGCAAGCAGGTCTGAGCTGTGTGTCAGTAGGTGATGCCGAGTCAGGTCTGGATGTCTTAAAAAATGATCAACCGGACATGATTTTACTGGATTGGATGTTACCCGGCATTGATGGCATAGAGTTTATTCGTCGTTTGCGTGCGAATGAGTTTCTGGCGAATATTCCAGTCATTATGCTGACAGCCAAAGGTGAGAGTGAAGATATGGTCAAAGGCCTGGCGGTAGGGGCTGATGATTACGTCAACAAACCTTTTTCTCCTCCTGAGTTGATTGCTCGCATCAAAGCGGTATTGCGTCGTTGTCAGCCACCTGAAAATGAAGATGCTCAGAAGTTACAGTTTGCGAATTTGGTGCTTGATACAAAAAGTCACCGGGTGACGGTAGATGATGTGCGTGTTGAGTTAGGCCCAACTGAGTTTCGTTTACTGCACTTTTTTATGAAAAACCCTGAACGCGCGTATGGCCGATCGCAGTTACTCGATTACGTTTGGGGCGATACGGTATACATTGAAGAACGCACAGTCGATGTCCATATTCGCCGATTACGTAAAGCGCTGGAACCAACGGGGCACGATAAGTTTATCCAGACCGTCAGAGGTGTTGGCTATCGTTTTTCAGTCGATTAAGCGACCTGAATCATGCAATGGGATAATTGGCGACTGCTAACGCTTGTCAGTCTGGCAGGTTTTGTTGGACTTTTGTTTGGTCAAATGATGGCTTTTATGTTTGTGGCCTCTTTGGCTTATGCTTTGTGGCTGCAACATAATTGGTACAAGCTCTGGTATTGGTTACAAAAACCTAAAAAGCGGCGCTCCCCCAGCGCGGAAGGCGTAATTGATGATGTGTGTCGTCAAATAGAACAAATGCGCCAACAAAACAGCAATCGTAAGAAAAAAATGACCGACTACCTCAAGCGGTTTCAGTCGGCTACCGCTGCCTTACCAGATGGTATTGTTGTGTTGGGAGAGTATGGCGAGGTGGATTGGGCTAATCAGGCCGCCCGGGAATTGTTGGGCGTGCGCTGGCCACGGGATAATCATGTCAGGATTAATAATCTGATTCGCGAGCCTGCTTTTCAACAGCTTCTGGAAAATCATATTCATCTGGGCGGAACAGCAACAGTCAAATCACCACTTAATGAAGATATTCAACTAGAGGTGAAATTAGTCAACTACATGGGCTCAGGCCGATTATTGATTGCCCGTGATATCACGCAAACCATCAAGCTACAGCGCATGCGGCGTGATTTTGTTGCCAATGTATCGCATGAGTTAAAAACCCCGTTAACTGTATTACGCGGATACCTGGAAGCATTCACTGAAGACACTGACCCTGAACAGTGGAAGATGGCTCTCCCTGCTATGCGTCAGCAAAGTGAGCGCATGCATATGATGATCAAAGATTTATTGGTCTTATCGCAACTGGAAACAGGGGAGAAGTCCTTACGTAGAGTGCCAACGGATGTAGAAAAATTACTGCATTCAATTATCGAAGATGCCAAAGCATTGGAACACTTTCATGACCATCAATTTAGCCTCAACCTAGAAACAGATAAATGGCTTGTATGTGATTTAGGCGAAGTACGCAGCGCAGTATCAAATCTGGTCTTCAATGCTGTGAAATACACGCCAGCAGGATGCGCAGTGACACTGAGTTGGCGTGAAACTGACAATGGTGTGTGCATTGAAGTAACTGATGAAGGTGAAGGGATTGCTGCGCATCATCTGGAGCGATTAACAGAACGATTCTATCGTGTTGATAAAGGTAGAAGTAGTGACGCCGGTGGCACAGGACTTGGGCTTGCCATAGTAAAACATGTGCTTCAGCGGCACGGTGCCAAGCTCATCATCAACAGCGAGCTAGGTAAGGGCAGCAGTTTTAAGTGCTGTTTTCCTGAAACATCTGCGGTGGAGAAAATTCCGGTCTAAGTCACTGGCAAGCAAACAATATTGCCGTTGTAACACAGTTGTCATATTACTTTCATATGCTTGTCACACGAAAAACACATACTACCTAGCGCTTACGTTAATAACGTTGCTTTTTTTCTTTTAATCTTTGGGAGTTGAACACTATGTTCAAGAAAAACCTTGCTCTGCTAGGTGCTGCAATGACAATGGCTTTCTCGCCTCTGACATTTGCGGGCGATGTCGATCCTGCTTTACCTGACTATGAAAAAGTGAGTGGTATATCAGGCAGCTTGTCGAGTGTTGGTTCAGACACGTTAGCGAATCTGATGACCATGTGGGCTGAAGAGTTCAAACGTGAATATCCAAATGTCAGTATTCAAATTCAGGCTGCGGGTTCTTCAACTGCGCCTCCTGCATTGACTGAAGGCACATCTAACTTTGGTCCTATGAGCCGCAAAATGAAAGACAAAGAAGACGCGGCTTTTGAAGCAAAATATGGTTATAAAGCAACGCCAATTCGTGTGGCTATTGACGCGCTGGCTGTGTATGTACACAAAGATAACCCAATCGATGGTCTGACTATTCCTCAAGTGGATGCGATTTTCTCTGCAACACGTACATGTGGTTATTCAGAAGATATCACTAACTGGAGTCAGTTAGGTCAGGATTTAGGTAATATTCAGCTATATGGTCGTAACTCAGTTTCTGGAACTTACGGTTACTTTAAAGATCACGCCCTTTGTAAAGGTGACTACAAAAACAGTGTGAATGAACAACCAGGTTCAGCTTCTGTTGTACAAGGTGTGACTAAATCACTGAACGGTATCGGTTACTCTGGTATCGGTTATAAAACGTCTGGCGTTAAAGCATTGGCTTTAGCGAAAAAAGAAGGCGGTGAAATGATTCCGGCTACATTAGATAATGCAGCGAATGGTTCATACCCGCTTTCACGTTACCTGTATGTTTACATCAATAAAGCGCCTAACAAACCATTAGCGCCGATTGATCGTGAATTCGTTAAAATGATTCTGTCTAAAGTGGGTCAAAAAGTGGTCGTCAAAGATGGCTATATTCCACTTCCAGATGCTGTTGTTGAAAAAGAATTGCAAAAGCTGCAATAAAAACAAGCATTTGCTAAGACGAGAGAAGCGCCCCGTTTTTACGGGGCGTTTTTTCTAAATTTATCGCTAAATACACTATAAATCAGTATGTTTAGCAATGAAGAAAGCAAAAAATAAACTTAAGTGGTATGGCTAGATGCAAGAACAAACCGTCGAGAATAGTGTATTACCAGCGCCTGGCTCCAAAGTAGCAAAGCGCCGCCGTGCCTGGCGTGAAACCAAAGACCGCGTAGCTAAATATGGCGTGGCGGTAGGTGGTATTTCGGTCATCCTCGCTATTGTGCTGATTTTCTTCTATCTACTTTATGTTGTGATGCCGTTATTCCAAGGTGCTAGCCTCAACACCGAAGCCACCTATCACAGCGATACTAAGCCGCCCGTGTTTTTATCTTTGAATGAATACAACACAGTCGCCATGGCAGTTAATGATGATGGTGGTGTCCGTTTTTTTGAAGCAAAAAACGGCAATACGATGAACGAGGTCACCTTACCTCTGCAAGGAAAAGCAATCAGTAGTGTCAGTGCTGGTGCAGCCACTACCGGAGTGTTTAGTTATGGCTTTGCTGATGGCCATGCTTTAGTGTTCAAAGAGCGTTATAAAGTCACTTACCCAACCGGAACACAGCGAGTGATTGTGCCTGAAATCACTTTTCCGCTCGGTGAAAAACATCTCCTCATAGATGATCAAGGTCAGGCAATTGATTTACTCTCCGTACAGAGTTACGAAGATAAAACGACTTTTGCAGCTTACACTGAAAACAAACGCTTAGTTTTAAAACGTTTTGAAAAAGAAGCTAATTTTCTTGATGACACACAGTTCACTATCAAGGAACAGACACATGAGATTGTCGTAGAAGGTGCTAGTCAGCTGACTAAGGTTAAGCTCGATATTGATCAGCGTGAACTTTATCTGGTCGATGATAAAGGGTTTGTTTATTACTACGACGTACAGAATCTCAATAAGCCACGACTGATTCAGAAAATCAAAGCCGTACCGACCGGGGTTGATATCACTAGCTTTGAATTTCTGACAGGTGGCATTTCAGTATTGATAGGACGTAGTGACGGTCAGATTGATCAATGGTTTCCTGTCAGGGATAAAGACAATAACTACACCTTACACAATGTGCGGAGTTTTGCTGAACAAAACAGTCCGATTATTGCCATCGCACCGGAACAGGCCCGAAAAGGTTTTGTCACGCTGGATGAAAGCGGCCACTTAGGCATTTACCACACCACGGCTCATCGTACGCTATTGGTTGAGCCATACGTTGATAATAATGCCGTTATTGCTTTATCACCACGGGCCAATGGGCTTATCAGCTTCACTGATAACGGTGATGTCAGGTTGCTGGATATTGATAACGAACACCCTGATATTTCATGGCATTCCTTATGGGAGAAAGTCTGGTATGAAAGCCGTGATAAACCAGAATATATTTGGCAATCCTCTTCGGCCAGTAATGACTTCGAACCTAAATTCAGTTTAACGCCGTTAACCTTTGGCACCATTAAGGCTGCTTTCTACGCGATGCTGGTGGCAGTGCCTCTCGCTATCATGGGCGCTATTTTCACTGCCTATTTCATGTCGCCCCGGATGCGCAGCTTTGTGAAACCTACCATTGAAATTATGGAGGCATTGCCAACCGTTATTTTAGGGTTTTTGGCGGGGCTCTGGTTGGCACCATTGGTTGAAGATCAATTACCGGGTGTCTTTACGTTACTGTTTATGTTGCCCGTCATGATTATTCTCACCGCCTGGGGCTGGACGAAACTTCCCAAGCGCTGGCGTGAGCGTATCCCGGATGGTTGGGAGCCTGCGATCTTAATTCCTATCGTGCTGGTGGTGGGGTATGTCTCGATGGCATCGAGTGGCGCAATTGAATTGTGGTTATTTGATGGCAATATGCCGCAGTTCCTGAATGAGATGGGCATTGATTATGACCAACGAAATTCATTAGTAGTGGGCCTGGTGATGGGGTTTGCAGTGATTCCAACCATCTTTTCGATTACAGAAGACGCTATTTTTGGCGTGCCGAAACATCTGACCATTGGTTCCTTAGCCTTGGGCGCCACGCCATGGCAAACCATGACGCGTGTGGTGCTGCTGACCGCCAGCCCTGGTATTTTCTCAGCGGTGATGATCGGTCTGGGGCGTGCTGTAGGTGAAACCATGATTGTGTTGATGGCCACCGGTAACACACCGATTATGGACTTTAATATTTTCGAGGGTTTCAGAGCGCTATCAGCCAATATTGCTGTAGAAATGCCCGAAGCAGAAGTCGCCAGCTCGCATTACCGGGTTCTGTTCCTGGCGGCATTAGTGTTGTTTTTAGCAACGTTTATTCTTAATACCGTTGCTGAAATTGTGCGTCAGCGTTTACGTAATAAATACAGTTCGCTGTAGTAGGAAATAGAATGAAACAACGTTCTTCAATGAAAATCTGGTTTGATAGCGGTAAGCCCTGGGTTTGGTTAAACGCCGGTGCTGTCAGTATCAGTCTGGTTATGGTAGTGGGGTTAATTGGCCTTATCGCCGTACGTGGATTAAGTCATTTCTGGCCTGCAGATATTGTTGAGCTGACTTATGTGGAACCCGGTGAAGAAAAAGTCATGCTGGTAGGGGAGCGGGTTGACCATGAAACTGTGCCTGCAGCGCGGTTAGCACTATCTGGTGTGCATTTACCCGAAGGCCAGGAAACCGCTAATCGTACTTTATTAAAAATCGGTAACCGTGACTTTTTTGGGCTCGACTTTCGCTGGATTAACGATCCCTGGATAGCTGATACACAAAAACCTGCGGGACTGATGTCGATAGAACGCCGCGAGTGGGGTAATTTCTATGGCTACCTTGTGAATGTAAAGCAACAAGGTGAGGTCGTCGCGGAGGGGGAACAAGCGTGGGATGAGTTTCAGACCCGACTGGCACGCAGCAATGCTTTATTTAGCAAGATAAAAGAGATTGAAAAATCGGAGATTGGCAAAATCAATCATGGTCTTGAAGAGCTACGGATTGATGAACGACGTCTGGAACTGAATGAGGTTGAAAAAGGTAGCGCGCCTTATTTAGAGATAGAAGAAGAGCGCCAACAGCTCAATGCACGCTATGCAAAAATCCGTGTGGAGCTGGATGAACTCTATTCAGGACTGAACCGGGATCAGATCACCGTCAGGATTGCTGATGGTCGTGAAGCAGACATTCCCATGGCAAAAATTGTTCAGGCCTATAAACCCAACGCCATGACAACACTGCAAAAATTGGGACAATATTTCCATAATGCCTGGGAGTTTGTGTCTGGTGAACCTCGTGAGGCTAATACGGAAGGTGGTATTTTTCCGGCTATTTTTGGCACCGTCATGATGGTGATGATTATGTCGGTATTAGTCACACCGTTTGGCGTCGTTGCCGCTGTTTATCTGAAGGAATATGCCAGACAGGGCGCAGTGGTTCGACTCATTCGTATTGCTGTGAATAATCTCGCCGGCGTGCCGTCCATTGTTTACGGTGTATTCGGTTTAGGCTTTTTTGTCTATTTTATCGGTGGCAGCGTGGATGAGCTTTTCTTCCAGGCAAAACTGCCTTCACCCACATTTGGCTCGCCTGGCTTATTATGGGCGTCGCTGACTTTAGCCATCTTGACTGTACCGGTGGTCATTGTGGCGACAGAAGAAGGCTTGTCACGTATTCCTAGAGCGATACGTGAGGGCAGTCTGGCACTCGGTGCGACCAAAGCTGAGACCTTATGGCGAACGGTATTACCTATGGCTGCACCAGCCATGATGACCGGATTAATTTTAGCCGTAGCGCGAGCAGCAGGTGAAGTGGCACCATTGATGATGGTAGGTGTAGTCAAACTGGCGCCGTCATTAGCCATTGATAATATTGCGCCCTACCTGCATTTAGATCGTCAGTTCATGCATTTGGGGTTCCATATTTACGATGTGGGTTTCCAAAGCCCTAACGTTGAGGCCGCCAGACCGTTGGTGTATGCCACCGCCTTTTTATTGGTACTGATAATTGTTGTGCTGAACCTGGCAGCGATTGGCATTCGCAATCGTCTGCGAGAAACTTATAAAGCAAGTGAGAGTTAAACGATGGAAGCAGTGAAAGAACAGAAAAACGTATCACGAGGTATTGATATTGAATCGATGCAACGCGGTCCTCGTGTGACCCTGGACAATGAAACACTGTGCCTGCAAGTGAAAGATTTCAATCTGTTTTATGGTGATAAGCAGGCATTGCATAACATTAATATGCAGATTCCAAAGAACCGTGTCACCGCGTTTATCGGACCAAGTGGTTGTGGTAAGTCTACCTTGTTACGCTGTTTTAACCGTATGAATGACTTGATTGAATCTGTACGGATGGAGGGGCAGTTATTACTGGATGATATGGAAATTAATTCACCCTCAGTCAATGTCGCAGATTTGCGCCGTCAGGTCGGTATGGTGTTTCAAAAACCCAATCCATTTCCTAAATCGATTTATGAAAATGTGGCGTATGGCCTCAGACTGCAAGGCGTCAATGATCGTTCTACTCTGGATAAGGTGGTCGAAAAATCATTAAAAGGGGCGGCGCTTTGGGACGAAGTCAAAGATCGTCTGCATGAGTCAGCAATGGGCATGTCTGGTGGTCAGCAACAACGTTTGGTTATAGCCCGCGCGATTGCCATTGAGCCCGAGGTTTTATTATTGGACGAACCTGCGTCGGCACTGGATCCACTCTCCACCTTGAAGATCGAAGAGTTAATATACGAGCTCAAGGAGAAGTATACGATTGTGATCGTGACTCATAACATGCAGCAGGCAGCACGTGTTTCAGATTACACCGCATTTATGTATATGGGCGAATTAATTGAGTTTGGTGCCACGGATGAGCTCTTTACCAACCCAAGTAAAAAACAAACAGAAGATTATATTACCGGCCGTTATGGTTAATCGGCGCTGAGGAGAGAAGACATGGTTACAACTACTTCCCAACATATTTCGCAACAGTTCGAGAATGAGTTACAGGATATCCGTTCTCGCGTGTTAGCGATGGGCGGTCTAGTCGAGCAGCAAGTTCATAGTGCAATGGAAGCATTAATTAAAGGTGATGCCGATATCGCTCGTGAAGTGATTGCCAATGACGAAGACGTCAATTTAATGGAAGTGAGCATTGATGAAGAGTGCATTCAGATTATTGCACTTCGTCAGCCAACGGCAGGGGATTTACGTCTGGTATCAGGCATATTAAAAACCATTACCGATTTAGAACGTATTGGGGATGAGTCTGTTCGTATTGCCAAAATGGCACTGAATCTGTCAGAAAAGGATCGTCCGAAACATAACTACCGCGAGCTGCAAGCGATGGGTAACCATGTGCGTGGCATGCTGCGTGATGCATTAGATGCCTTTGCGCGATTTGATGTGGATATGGCTTTGCGTGTCGCCAAAGAAGATCGCGAGGTCGATGCGGAATACGAGGCGATTCTTCGTCAGCTCATGACCTATATGATGGAAGATAATCGTGCCGTGACGCGGGTCATTGATATGATGTGGTCTGCGCGCTCGTTGGAGCGTATTGGCGATCACGCGAATAACATCTGTGAACACATCATTTATTTGGTAGAAGGTAAAGATGTGCGTCACTTGAGTATTGAAAAAGCCGAACAAGTGATTAAAGGCCAAGTTATTGAATAAAAATCGATGGTTCTTATCGCTTTTTCAAAAGGCCCGGCTGCATTTGAGACCGGGCTTTTTTTATGAAAAAACGATTTAACATTGTCCACCAGCAATCAGCTAGTGCAGAATAAACCTAAAAATGAACTGACAGGTGCTATGCAAGAAACAAATCAAGATGTGCTGGCGGCCGTTGATCTGGGCTCCAACAGCTTTCATATGATCATTGCCCGAATGCGTGATGGTCACTTTCAAGTGGTGGATAGACTCCGGGAAATGGTTCAGCTTCGTGCTGGACTGGATAAACATCATTACCTTTCGCTCGAGGCACAGGAACGTGCCATCGCTTGTTTAGAACGCTTTGGTGAACGCATTAGAGACCTGCCCTATGGCAGTGTCAGGGTCGTGGGTACCAACACCTTACGCATCGCTCACAATTCACGCCGCTTTTTACGTCAGGCGCGTCTCGCTCTGGGCCATCCCATAGAAATTATCACTGGTGAAGAAGAAGCGCGTCTGATTTATCTTGGCGTGGCTCATTCGCTGGCTTTTGATGATAGTCGCCGCTTAGTGATGGATATTGGTGGAGGAAGCACGGAGTTTATCATCGGTGATGGGTTTAAAGGCCTGATGCGAGAAAGTCTGGAAATGGGCTGTGTCAGCTTTTCACAAAAGTTTTTTGCTGATGGTAAAACCACAGCAACGCAAATGCAGCATGCCATGCTCGCGGCAGCGAGACGCATTCGCTACATTCAGCGCCCTTATCGTCAAGCAGGTTGGCAAGAAGCGATTGGTGCATCCGGTACGATTCGCACAGTCGCTAATATTTGTAAGGAACAAGGCTGGGCGGACGATGGCATCATTACATCCAAGGCTTTGGAAAAGATGGTGAATCATCTTATCGAAGCTGGCAGTGTTGAAGAGGCGAAATTACAAGGATTATCAGAAGAACGAAATAATGTGATTGCCGGCGGCTTATGTGTGTTGGCTGCAGCTTTTGAGCGGCTTGGTATTGAAAAAATGATCGTATCGGATGGCGCTCTCAGAGAAGGGCTATTATATGACTTGCTCGGTCGTATTCAGCACGATGATGAGCGTGACCGCACGGTGTTGGCATTGATGCGACGTTATCATGTCGATGAAGCCCATGCAGAACGCGTTGCGGTCATGGCAACACAGCTTTATGAACAAGTCGCCCATGACTGGGAACTGGATCATGATGAGTTATTGCACCGCCTACAATGGGCCTGCAAATTACATGAAGTCGGCTTAGCCATCTCTCACAATCAGTTTCATAAGCATTCGGCCTACCTGGTTGAGCATTCTGACTTACCCGGCTTTTCTCGTGAAGAGCAACATGCTTTATCTGTGATGGTAAGAGGACAGCGCCGTTCGTTCCCGAAGAAACATATCAATAAATTACCGGATGAAATGCAACTGACTACACAACGTCTAACGGTGTTGTTGCGTTTGGCGATGGTGTTTAATCGTGGTCGATCCGAGCGAGCTGATACTTATATTAAATTGAAGCTGGATGGTAAAAAAATGGAACTGGTCTTGCCTGATGGCTGGTTGAAAGAGCATCCACTCACAGAAGCGGATTTAGAGCATGAAGTGGAACAGCTTAGAAAGGTTGATCTGAAATTAAGTGTGATAGCTTGAATTGAGTAAAAAAGGCGTCTCTGCTTAATGAGTTCAGAGACGCCTTATATAGCCTAGCTATTAAAAAGAGTAACTAAGTGCTGTATAGAACGAGCGGCCCATACCTGGAACAGTCACGCCCCACGCAACGCCGTCTGGAGACATGGTTCTGCCTTGGCCAGTATAAGCACCTGATAAAGGTTCGCTGTAGCCCTTATCCAGAACATTATCGATACCAAAATCAACACGTGCTTGCTTCCATTGGTAGCTGGTGTGCAGATTTAATAAGCCATAACCAGATGTTTCTTGCTCATTACGTTCATCATTCACACGATCCTTAGCGGCAACCACTTGCCATTCAGCCGTGTTATGCCAAGCGCCTTTTGCATGCTGCAGTGTGAATGTCGCATTGAGAGGCATGATGTTATAGAGGTTATCACCGGTATCCCGGTTTTTACCCCTGACATAACTGAACACCGCTTGCCCGCTGATATTGCCAACCTTATCATCGTGATAAAGATGTTTAGCTAGAGATAAATCAGCGCCATATAACTTCGCCGAGACGTTGTCATACTGCAGGTAAACGAAGTCATCGCTAGTGCTCAGATTAGATGCTGTACATACAGCCATCATCCCTGTTTGACCGCTACAGCGTCTAGCATCGATAAAATCGTCCACATAGCTAATGTAGGGCGTGAAAGTGATATTCCAGTCTTGCTTCTCAGCATCATGCCAGTCCGCTGTGAAACTAATGGTATGTGCGACTTCGGGATCCAGGTCTACATTACCGACATAACCATTGCCATCACCGGCTAAATTCACCATACGCATTGCCATACCGTTGGTTGACCAGGCGTAACGCTCGTAAAGATTCGGAGAACGTGTTTTCTGTGCATAACCAAATTCATAACTGGCGTTATCAGATGGGGTTAAGCGGCTTATCAATGTCAGATCGATATTGTTGTCAGTTTGGCTTCTATCTGCATTGTTGAAAGCAGTAGGGTCATAATTTGTCGAGTTATAACCTTGTACATCGTCGGCATCCATTTTCACTGTTTCATGACGTATGCCTGCTAATGTTGTCCATTTTGATGTCCAGTCCGCTTCCCATTCAGCAAAGACACCATAACGATCACGTTGACCATTGTTAATATTGATAAATGTGTTTGGCGCCATCATCATGCCACCTGAAGCTTCCCAGTAGTCATCGAGACGGTAACGTTGGATATCGGCACCAATTCGGTAAAGATCACGCTCATTAGCATTGATCTCAGCTTTAACACTCAAGCCGCGATTATCACCTTCCGTTTCCATTGGCATACCTGTAGCTGTTCCATACAAGTATTGCTTATCATCGCCAAAATCCATTTTGTGATGTGTTTTTTCTCTATAAAGAGACGTCTCGAATGTGCCCCAGTCAAATAAGCCGTTATATATGAAATTGATACTATTGCTGCGGTTTTCCAGCATATCCATACGTTGATTAGGGAAACCTTGGTATGGGATATCCTGATGTGCGAGTTTGACTTGTAATAAGTGATTATCGAGTTTAAAACCAAGGTTCAAAGCATGGTTACGTGTTTCATAAGCGGTTGAGCCGACTTCATCACCGTCCAACCAACCTCTATCTGAGGCTGCCGGTCCAGCGGCCTTGAAGTTATTCGCCGCATCGTAATTATTGGCTTTGCTGGTTGAGCCAGTATAGTTCAGACTAAAATTATCCGTCGCCAAAGTGGCTGACAAGTTAGCACCCCGTGCATCACCGTTACTACGGTAGAAGGCGCCAATTTCTCCTTTTGACAAAACACTGTTAGCATCTTTAGCAAACTCCGGTTGTTTGCTTTTCGCAATGATGGTGCCGCCAATACTGTCACCACCAGCACTGACAGGAGTGATGCCGGAATAGACTTTTAACTCAGATACATTGGTGGGTGAAATATAGGAAAGGGGGGGATTCATGTGGTTAGCACAGGCCGAGATCAGGTCCATGCCATCCACTTTAATGCGAAGCCTGTCATCTGCTAAACCACGAATCACCGGCAGACTTGATACACCCCCAGCACCATAGAGTGATACCCCGGGAATACCTTTCAGTAGTGAGGCCGTATCACTTGACTGAGCACGTTTTGATTTAAGTGCTTCCAGATCAAGCCCTGCGCTCTCTTGAGGTAAGGGTTGAATAGCTTGCCCAGAAACGGTGACTTTTTCTAGCTCTTCAACATCATGGCTATGCTCAGCATAGGCAATCGAGGGTAGGACAAAACTCAGCATAATGCTAAGTGACAGGCTGGTACGTTTCATTTATCTTCTCTCTCAGACAACTCGACTTGAAATTGTATGAATTTATCCCCGTTAAAAAGTGTGGTTTTTCAATGTGCGGTGTGTGAAATGACACAATTTAATGCGAAAACGACGTGATAATGTGAAAATGAATCAAAAATTTAAGAGACAGTTGTAAGCATGGCGGCCATCACTAGTTCCTATATCACGGCTTTTTTACTCGGGTTATTCAGCACCGTTCATTGTATTGCGATGTGTGGTTCGGTGATTGGCGCATTAACGTTGAGTTTGCCTAAAGAGGTCAGAGAGAGTCAGAGGCGAATGTTACCGTTCGTATTTAACTATAACCTTGGTCGAATCCTGAGCTACAGCTTTGCAGGTGTGATCGTCGGCTTATTGAGCTCACCTCTGACACAAATCAATGCACACTGGGCTCTGAGAGTGCTATCTGTCATTGTCATGATTTCAATGGGCTTGTATCTGGCCGGATGGTTTCCTAAGTTTGCCCGTGCTGAGCGTATGGGTGCGCCCTTATGGCGCAGGTTGCAACCAATAGGTCAAAAGCTATTGCCTGTTCGTAAAGTTAGTCAAGCATTTTTCCTCGGCATGGTCTGGGGCTGGCTACCATGTGGTCTGGTCTACGCGGCATTAGCTGTAGCGGCAACAGCAGGTGATCCGGTGAAAGGGGGCTTGGTCATGTTGGCATTTGGGGCTGGCACATTGCCCGCGGTGATGGGCGCTGGATTATTTACCGGTATGTTAGCTGCCTTAGGACGTTCAGCAAACTTACGTAAAGCGGCAGGTTTACTGATCATTTTGATGGCAGTTGCGACGCTTTTCTGGCCAATGGAAAGTTTACATGAACACCATGCCATGCCCGACCATCAACATCAGATGCAGGGGTAAGCGTAATGAATGAAATTTTAGGCCAATCGCCTGATTTAACTCACATCTTGCGTACATTACCCATGATTGCTCTAAGTGATGCCAGTGTGTTAATCAGTGGTGAAACAGGCACCGGTAAAGAGTTAATCGCCTTGAGTCTGCATGAGCAAAGTCGTCGTAAAGATAATGCGCTTGTGACCATCAATTGTGCTGCGCTACCTACAGAAGATATTGAGCTGGATTTGTTTGGTCGCAGTAATGAACAAGGTGAAGTCACGTTTCGTGGCCGTTTGCTCGCAGCAGAGGGCGGTACCGTTTTTCTCGATGAAGTAGATGCATTGCCACTATCAGTACAGGCAAAAGTCTTACGTTTTCTGGAAGCCGGTGAGTGTCAGTTACAGGGAAGCCATCGTTTGCACGTAGCTGACGTGCGTATACTCGCCGCGACCAGTGCCGATTTGCCAGCTGAAGTGAAGGCGGGCAGGTTCCGGGCTGACTTGTTTTATCGTTTACAGGTGGTACCGATTGAATTACCCGCCTTACGTGAGCGTTCAGAAGATATTCCTCTGCTGATGAAGCATTACCTGAAAGCTTATGCGGGTAATAATGCTGTGGTGCGTTTATCGAAAGAAGCCGAACAAAGTTTTTTACATTATCACTGGCCTGGTAATATCAGAGAGCTACAAAACCTGTGTCAGCGTCTTGCCTTATTGCATGCAGGCGAGTTATTACAGCCGGGTGATTTACCCAGAGAGATGCGCCCTGAAGTGACCATACAACAGCATCAGTTTCAATTACCGCCCAGCGGCATTGATCTCGCCAAAGTGGAACTGGATTTAATTGAACAAGCGCTTGAGATGGCGGCTGGAAATCGTTCTAAAGCGGCCCGTTTACTAGGAATAAGTCGCGATACCCTATTATATCGGATGCAAAAATATAACCTGTCGCCTTAATGAGGTTGTTTGTCGGAACAAGCAATGCCAAAATCATCAGCAATTTGCAGTGAGAATTGGAGCCTTCTGAGTGAGACAGTATCTGGATTTATGCCAACGTATTATTGACGAAGGCGAGTGGGTGGAAAATGAGCGGACAGGTAAGCGTTGTCTGACCATCATTAATGCTGACCTGGAATATGATGTCGCTAATAACCAATTTCCACTCATCACTACCCGAAAAAGTTACTGGAAAGCGGCTATTGCCGAAATGCTGGGATACCTGCGCGGCTATGATAATGCAGCAGACTTCCGTGCCATTGGATGTCGTACATGGGATGCTAATGCCAACGATAATAAAGACTGGCTAAATAATCCTCACCGCAAAGGTGAAGATGATATGGGGCGGGTTTATGGCGTTCAGGGTCGTCGCTGGCAAAAGCCTGATGGGTCCACCTTAGATCAGTTACAAAAAATCGCCGATGATCTGAAACGCGGTATTGATGATCGAGGTGAAATCCTGACCTTTTATAATCCGGGTGAGTTTGATATGGGGTGTCTCAGACCGTGCATGCATACCCATACCTTTTCTGTTTTAGGCGACACGCTGTATTTAACCTCTTACCAGCGTTCTTGTGATGTGCCGCTAGGGTTAATCCTTTATTCTATATAAAACGCTACAGACAATAATTAATTTACATAATTAATTGAAATTAATTGATTTGTATTTGATTGTTTGTTTTTTTGATGTGAGAAGCGCTTCACACGTATGTGGTGAGTGTTAATACAACATAAATTGAAAAAGGAATAAGAATGTTCAATGCCATTAAGCCAGTTTTGTAAGCATAAATCTCAATGCCTGTTATTCTTAAATATTGATAAGTTTAATTGGCGAGTTCAGAGAATCTGATAAAACATTCTAGCCAGCTCATCAGAATATATTGTTGAGACGCTAGGGGTTAATATGAAAATTTTTATATTTAAATGATAGGTTAATCATGACGAACATACACCCTGAGTTTCAATACCTAAATCTACTAGAAAAAATAATCAATAACGGAAGCGAACGAATCGACCGCACTGGGGTTGGTACAAAGGCGTTATTTGGTGAAACACTTCGTTTTGATTTATCAGAAGGCTTCCCCGCATTCACAACGAAACGAGTCTACTGGAAAACAGCATTCAAAGAGATGCTCTGGATGCTGAAAGGTAAATCAAAGTGGGGATCGGGCAACCCAAACATTAGGGATTTACTTGAGCAAAATGTCCATATTTGGAGCGAATGGCCACATAAAAAATATGTTGATGAAACAGGTGACAATATCACTCTCAAGTCGTTTGAGGAGCGGATTTTGTCAGATGATGCGTTCGCCTCAATGTGGGGAGACCTCGGTCCTGTATATGGTAAACAATGGCGAGCATGGAAAACCGAGGATGGTAGAGAAATTGACCAAATTTCAGAGGTATTAGAGCAGATAAAGAACAACCCAACCTCAAGAAGAATTATTTTTGAAGGGTGGAATGTTGGTGAACTAGAGCAAATGGCCTTGCCTCCATGTCACAAACACTATCAATTCTTTGTTGACCCGGTGAAAGGAACAGTAAGTGGCTCACTAGTACAACGCAGTGCTGATACCTTTTTGGGTGTGGCATTCAACGTTTGTAATCTAGCTCTAATTACAACGTTAATTGCAGAACAAACAGGGTATAAGCCTGGAGAAATTGTTTGGTATGGCCTAGATGTTCATGTTTACTTAAATCATTTGGACCAAGTTAGAGAGCAGCTTGCTCGTGAACCAAAAGCATTTCCCAAATTCGTCATTAAATCGAAGAAAAAATCACTTTTTGATTACACGATTGATGATTTAGATCTGGAAGGTTATGACCCACACCCCGCCATCAAGGCTCCTGTAGCAATCTAAGGGCGTTATATAAGTGACTCCTTCCAAAAATCCAGAAATTAAAACGCCGAATGATTTGAAGGTAGTCATTAAAAAGATGGCTGACGATGCCGTATTAGTTGCTAATGGAGGGCTAATTTCTAGAGGGCTATTAGAAAAAAGACTTAAATTTGTTCATGGCTCACTTCAAGGTTTAACCAATAACCCAGCCCATTTTGATTGGAAAACTGCTGTTGATGATATTGAAAAAGAATTAATCACAAATGAAGGCTCTATCAAACACATTCATTACAGATATGGAACCCCTAGGAAGCTGAAGGAAAAGCTTGAGTTTTGGAAGCGCAGAGAGAACTGGAAAGATATACCAGCAAAAGACCATGGTCTTCATACTGGCGATTTCGGACATTTGAATATGAGTGCCGTGACTAAAGAGTTAGGTTTTCCACATGCATTTCACATTAAAGCTGAATGGAAATGGGCAGCCCAATTATTGAAAAAATTTAATCATGAAATGTATGAACTGGGTGCCTTAGGTACTTCATGGGAAAGAAGGGTGCCTGAGTTCAGGAAGATGCTAGATGAGCTTGACCAAAAAAAACTATTGCCATTGAATCAAAATGGAAAATTGTCGCGTTACACCTTTCTGAATGAACACGGATATATAAAGGAAAATGTGAGTGCCAACTTATTGTGTAGAAGAGCGCCAAAGCTAAAAGAACTCTTTGAGGAGTATGACCAAAAGCTCAAAAAACGTGGGGTGACAGCATACAAGGGGGATATTTATCAAGATAAATTAGCGAAACTTCTAAGCGAGAGGAAATATGAGGTCAACAAAGATCTTATAAGCATTAATAAAAGAAAGCTTAGTTTAGAACTTTGTAGTAATAACAGAATCATTATGCAAACTCCCAGCCTTACAATACTTGTTCAGGATGAGGAAGCCAGGCTTGCATCAGCACTCAGAAAAAGCCAAACAAAGACTTCATTTAGAATATATGGTGTCGAGACCATTAACTTAGGAACAGTTCCATATTCAAAACAAATGGAAAGAAACTATGATTTTCGAGATTTAATTGATATTTGTGGGTTAGAGTTAACGGAAAAAATTGCCACTGCATTCGTCACTATTGTATCTGTCAAAAAGTATAAACAACCCAAAGCATGGTTTTATTCAATTAAAGCATTCATAACCTTCATGCATGATTTTGCGGGCAATTATGCTGAAATAAAAGAGGTCTTTGAAACACTTAAAGTAGATGGGAAAATTAACAAAGCTCATTATGAGTTTACATGCCTTAAGTTCAAGCAGGTAATGCTCGAAAAAGTGAGAAAAAATGCCATAGCCACAAATGTCATAACTGCCTTTGGTGAGGCTAAAGTATTCCCAAACTATAAGTTTAAACCAAATCTTAAAGAGAGAAAGCGGCGAACTGACAGGTCTAGAAGAAAAAGTATTACTGAGGCAAGAAGTATCCATGAAAACGTCATCAAGCAATCAATTAATGAAGGGGCAAGAAGAAGAAACATAATTCTTGATTACGAAAAAGATACGAAAGAATTTGTAAAAAGCATTCTTTATGAGACTGATCAAGATGACTCGCTACCCGATGAGCCTGTACAAGCGATACAAGAAATTACCAAGAAAAGACTACTGGAAATTAGACGAATAGCATCTGATGCTTTTGAAACATGGAAAACTAATTTCGAAAAAGGTCAGGCATTATTGGGGGCTCTTCTAAAGAAAGAAATTGACGACACGCTAGAAAAGTTTGAGGAATACCAGAATGGTATTTATGTTCGCTTTCCAAACGATTATCTGCCAGCAGAAAATTATGAGCTCACTCTTAAAAATTTATTAATTATTATCCACTATAAGTTCAAGAACAATTGTCCAAAAACTGTTCAAGGTAGTCATTTTTGGAACAAACAATATCAAAAAGTGGGTGGAATAGATGTAGTCAATAGTTCGCTGAACGTGACAAAAGAGGCTGCAACAGCGGCAGCTACACTTTACTTATCTGAGTCAGGCGCGAACGTGGCCGTTGCTCTCACATTGACTTCAGAGCGCCTTTCTAAATCTCAAATCGCTAACCACACAAGGATAACGGGCACAAAAGCTAGAGCTCACGGTAAAAATATTTTTGATGACTTACCGAATAAAGTCGACATAGATGGGGTGACTGGTGCTATATCGGCTTTGATGTATTTGTCAGACATAAACACTTCATTACATACAAACAAAACACCTTCTGAAACTGGTTTATTTGGATATTTCAGTCTGGGTAAGAGACATGGCGAATTAACCGAATTTGCTTATAGGGCTGCCTTTAAACGGATGTTAAAGAAGTCCGATTACATGGGGCATTTGAACGTGACGCCATCAATGCTTCGCCCAACAGTCTTGCTATTAGCCCAACTTGAAGACCCGACAAACGCTGGCTTGGTAATGATTCAAGCAAATCATGAGTCTGAAACGACGACAATGGGGTATACGAACAAATTACCCTATCGCGTAGTGATGGAAGAGCACATGAGGAAATACCAAGAAACCCTGGAAACTATTTTTTCATTAACCTCAAATGTCATGGATGAGTCAAAATTGGCAGCCGCCCAAAAAACTGGGCTGGGTGTATTTTGTAAAGATCGTTTGATTGCAGATAATGATGGAAAAGAGATTCAGTGTAACGAAGTGCAAGACTGTGTAAGGTGCAAACAAGACAGAATGTTAGTCGTTGCTGATGAGGAGTCAATCTGCGACATGATTTTATGGAAACAGTCACTTGACCTGCATGAGAAGGACTTTGTTCTAAAAAATCCAGAACGATGGGAAAAAATATGGGTCCCTTGGCAGGCTTTCTTTTCCGTTGTTTTAGAGGACAAGATGTCAAGAGGAAAGTTGAGTTTTATCAAAAATGAAGCACGGAAGCTAGCACAGCAAAGGCAGATGTCAGAGAACTATGTTTTGCCGGAGCCATGGTAACTATGGAGCTAACATTATTTAACTCTGTAACAGAGTCATTCGAAACAGGTACGCCAGAAATACTAGAGAAATACACTTGGATTGAAAAAATATCTAGTGACAGAACTCATCTGAAAATTATTGATGGTTATGAAGGATCTAAACAAGCAGGATATATACCTGTTGAAATGGTGTTGAGTGATGGTTCTCTCTTATCAAATCCTCAGCATGGAATATGGATGAAGTTGGTGTATGAGTACACTGAATTATTTCAGATGCATAATCCTGAAACTTCAGTATCAGTGTTCGAAGCTCGAGTTAAAAGTTTACTCAAATTTATCTACTGGCTTAATCATAAAGGGGTCAGGCGATTAGAAAATGTAACGAAAAGCCATCTAAACAAATACGCTAAAGAAGCATCATTTGGAACAGAAGCCGTTCTTGGATCGCCTAAAAAACTACATAGAACCATGCAGAATGCTTTGCATACTGATGGCGTCCCTATGCAAAAAGGCAATAAAATAATCCAGAGATTAAAAGTTTATGAGATAGCAGGTGTCAATGTATTTATTGCAAAACGAGCGAATCCAGGACCGTTGTGTGCAAGGATTATGGATTTCTATGACATCGAATTGAGCAGTGGTATTGATGCTAAAAAGTTGGCTGATATTGGTTATGAGGCCCTCGTAGACAAGCTGGAATTATTTCCAAAACAAGTGACTGAACAGACTTTGCATAGACAGCTCCTGCCTATAGAGGAAATCTATCAATGGGGAGAATACATAAAGTCTACGCACTTCTCGCTTATGCCATACCCTGAAGGAAGTACAAAACTTGCTTCGATATTAGGTGCAAAAGCTGGAAGAACGCCATCGATACCTGCAAAGATTGCATTTCCTTTCATACAAGAAGCGGTTAGATGGGTTGAGGATCTAAGTGGCTTTATTTTAGATTTACATGATAGGAATAAAGGCGAAGAGCATATAAACAACTGGCTTTCCGGACAAGGATTTAATTTATCGCTGACAAGATCGTCGAAACACGAAATGCCCTTCGTGAGTACAAAAATAAATAAGATAAATGAATCCGGTTTAATCAGACTATTAATTACAGCGTGCTTTATTGTTATCGCCTCTTTGACAGCAAGGCGTAAAGAAGAGATAGGTGAGCTGGTAGCTGGTTGTTACGATGATGGTTGGTTGACGGTTTACATTGAAAAAACATCACAACGTATGGACTCGCAACCGGTTTCTCCGTTAGTTGGAAAAGCTATAGAAATTCTGGAAAAAATTAGTGATGAGGCTAGAAAGTTTCATAAAACAGATTCGCTCTTTGTTCTGTTGGATAATTCAAACAAACTGACAGAGTACAATCCAGCTCAATATTTAAATAAGTTTTATGAGATAACCAGCAAGGAAAAAGTGGGTATCGAATGGCGCTTTTCACCACACCAATTTCGCAGGTTCTTCGCGTTAATTTACTATTACAGATACGATGATGCAGCATTAGGCATTCTATCTTTCCATCTACGTCATTTTAATATTGAAATGACAAAAAGGTATGTCACTGATCAAGAGTTTGGTAAAGAAATGCGTGAGACCGGGGAGGAATGGAAAGCTAGCTTTCTTCGCGACGTTATTTCAGGCAAAAGAGCTGTTGGCGGTAAAGCCGGCAACAAAATAAAGAAAAAAATACATGACTGGGCTTCTGAGTTTAGAAACAAAGTCGATGTCGTGGACAAAGAAAAAGTCGTTTCAAAAATGATGAAATATATGAACCGGCTGGGAGCCTCTTTTACACAACAGGTGTGGGGAACGATTTGTACTAGTCCTTTAAACACTGGCTTTGCAAAATACTCTGCATGTAAGACGGTTGGCGAGCACCCTGATTATGCAAATGCGGACGAAATAGCTTGCGGAGGGTGTCCTTTTGCCTGTCATACAGACCGCTTTGCATCAAGCGTGGGAGACAAAATTGAAGACGAGCAACGCAATTTAACGTCCAGTCCCGAAGGTAGTGTCTGGAGAGAGAAAGCTGAAATAAGACTTATTTCTCTTCAGGAGCTTTTGAACTCTAGTCAGTCGGTAGAGCCTATTTTCATAGAATCATGACTAGAGCTAAAAATAATCAAGCTAAAACAAACGTACTGAAAACTCAGATCCAGTTGCGTATTGATCTTGCTAATAAGGCGCGATTGGGAGAGGTTGAGTTAGACATACCCTTATCTTTGAGGAAAAACAAAGACTGGGTTAATCAAGAACATGGTATTGAAGCTATTGGCAGTCCATCTTCATTCACTACCACTCATCCCGTACACGGTCATAAGGTTCAAGAGTTAAATGAGCTACTTCTTCAATTGAAGAAGCCTCGAAGAAAGGCATATACACCGGCTGGTGTTAAATTAGAAAAGCTTAAAAATGAGAATAAACGCCTTAAAGAAACGATCGTAAATGTTGCTAATCAATTTGTTTCGTATCAGAGTCTGATGGATGAATTCAAAGACGAAATAACTATTCTCAAAGCCGGTGAGCAAGGGCTACTTGATGAAAAGGCAGACTTGTTACAAGAAATTAAGACTAAAAATCAGTCAATCCGTGAATTGCGACGAGAAACCGTCCGGTTAAGAGAAAAGATAAAACGGTATGAAAAAAAAGGTGGAAATATAACCCATCTAGATTTTGATGGTAGCGAAAATGACCAGTAATGCCAATGGTGTGTGTGCCAGATGATTTTCTCTATTCCCACTGATGAACAGTGCAAAGTAACATCACATTTGAAGTTATATCCTGCGCCCAAGATTCCCGTAATGTTCAATGATGACGGAATTTTTGAAGTGCCTAGTAAATTCCTTATGGATGTTGCGTTAAAGCATAAAGATGTTATGAGTTCGGTGGGAACGTATGCCGATCATCTCCAGGTCTTTTTTAAATTTATCGAGACATTAAAAACACCAAGTGGCTTTTTAAGAAAGAAGTACGATTGGAAAGATGTAACGGATCATCATTTTCATTCGTTTATTCATGAAAAACAAAACCAAGGACGCAAGAATAAGTATATCGGTCATATTCTCACAACGGTCTTTCGGTTCTATAAGTGGGCCGAAGAAAACAAATACATACGTAAACATGTTGCCATTTACCATGATGACTCCACGTACGCTATTTCGGCTAAGTACAATGAAAATTTTTCATCCTGGACATGGCCATATCTTCCATCTAATGAATTTGAATTCAAATCTGTGCCGACAGGTGAGCATCTAGAAGAAGCTCATGTCAAAGCAATTGAGACATCTAATATCGTTGGTGAGCGAGACGCATTGATAATGGCTCTGTATGAGCGAACAGCTCGACGTATGGATGCTTTGCGGATTAGAGTTCAGCAAATACCAACTCAAGAAGAAATCGATGAAGCAAACGAAAGCGACAAAATAGTTAAAATCACGGTGCTGGGAAAGAGAAACATAACCAGAGAGTTAGAAATAACCCCAGAACTCGCTGAAGAGTTTCGTGATTATATTGATGGGCAAAGAGCCGAAATCGTCTCAAGAGTGAAGAGAGCCAATAAAGCCTATAAGGATCCAGGTCTTGTCTTTATTTCATACAATGATGGTTCACCGCTGAATCCAACATATATTTCATCTAGAATTTCCTGTTATTTACCCGAAAGAATGTCTGGCCATCGAATTAGGGCGAAAGGAATAACCGATATTGTTGCGGCATATGATGGCTATGATGCTGAAGGCAAACCCTTAGCTGTACGGGATGTGCTACTGAGAGCCGCAGAAGCTGCAGGGTGGAAGAACCCCATGTCGCTTAGATCTTATCTGGCAAGCTCCAGAGCTTCACATCGTTCTGCTAGGGTACATTCAGAATCTAGAGAAAAAGCATTAGCGTTAAAAGAAAGCAGACTTCGCAAGCAGATCACCCAATATGAGCAGTTAAAGCCCATTGCAGATGCTATTGGCTCCGGTAAAGAAATCTCTGCGGAAATGATTGAAATGCTGTTAAACAGTATTATGGAGCACTAAGCCACAAAGGCCAAAAACATTGTATTGAATGGAACATCCAACCGTGATGCATTATTAATATGAAGCACTTACTTATGTAAGTTTTTTAGTTCTTTGGCAACTACCTTAAGATCCGCCGACTCCAGATATTCATACGTTAGAGTTAATAACGTTAAGGGGTGAACGCCCAACTCACCAGCAATCATCTCTACAGTTACAAGTGTTGGGCTCTTCAGCCCCCTCTCAAGTGAACTAATGTAGACCCGAGATGCCGCACTAGCCATTTTCTCCTGACTAAGTCCTTTGCCAAGTCTGATTTCTCTTAGCGCGTTTCCAAATGCTTGATTAATGTCCATTGCTTATTCCACAAAAGACATCATAAAGCCATGTTGTAAACTATAGTTCTACAAACTATAGTTTACATTTATAAAATATTTGTGGTTTTCAAATGACTAATCAGTTCGATAATTTCGTTGAAGGTGTAATATCAAAGGGCATTAATGAGGTTTTGCCGCGTAACCTTAAAGACTATTGGCTTGGGTACCTACTTACTCAGGTGAATAAGCTTGATAACGACGAGAGTGGCTCGGATCTTGAGTCACTAGTTGCAGCGGTATTGTTGATTCTTAAGGCTAAAAAGGGAAAAACAAGAAAAGAATTATCAGATGACGAGCTTATGGAATTCGTATCACAATACTGTACTGAGCTTCAATTAGAAGCAGTTCATCGCAATACCGAGTTCAATATTTCCGCCGCTACGAAAGACGATATATTTTCAAATCGAGACGTGGAGATTAGTAAGAAAAAATTTAGTTAGATTTTTTCATTGACGATCTTATGCAAATAAACGTTTGTATAGCACGCTGAAGATATGGCTGGAAGCAGAATTACTATGTCTTATCGCTAAGTAGTGGCGGGGAAGTTAGCGCGTCCGAAAGCTTTGTAAAAAAACTCAAATAAGGCCTTAGAACTTCATCTGTTTCTTGGTCAGGAATATCAATTGTTTGTATCAGCTCGTCATAATTAACGCTTTCTTTATCCTTGCTGTAAAATTTGTATGCCAGCCGATCACGCTCTTCTGTGTACTTAAATATAAGCAAATTTACTAACTCTTCAGGTGTATGCTGCCCTCTGGTAATTCGCCTTTCAATTAGCATGACGTACCGCTCTACGAACAAAATATTTAATGTTTTAAAATAAATCATCACCATCGTTGCTTTACAAACATCGACAAAATTTTCTTTATCAATCGGCAATCGCTCATCAATCAGCTTTGTATATTTGTGTCTATGGACTTTGACTACTTCATACTCACGATACTCGTTAACGTGAATTGCATGATACTTTGCGTCTTCCAGAGTGAGTTTTATTTTTTTCAGGACTTCTGATGCGCTTCTAATCGTCCTTTGCTCTTCGGGTGTTAACAGCATCTGAGCGGGGCCTTGATCAACGTCTTTTTGTATAGAGTTCGCCAGTCGGGATACTTTGGAGATATAGCTTTTTCGTTTGCGGGGGCTTTCTCTGAACCAGCTATTTGACTCAACAAACTCCATATATGGCTGCTTTTTCATAACTGTCGTACTCTCTGAAGAAATGACTTGAATTCTTATCTTGGGCTTAACTTGAGCTGGCTTATAGATTGGTCACGGGCAAATTTGTAAACCATTAGAGAATGATTAATTTATGCTCCAGAGGTACAGGTTTTTTTTCATTCTTGTAACCCGCTTGATTAGAAAGTAATCGACAGCCGGCAAAGGTCGCATCAAGATTTGAATGCGTGTGTCCATAGCACCAGACATCAGCCATAGCCACCAACACATCAAGGTTTGAGGCAAAACCCGGACTATATAAATTCATCCCGAAGTCTATGTGATTACATTGAAAAGATGGGGCATGGTGTGTGATAACAACGGTTTTTCCGTCAAAGGGTTCCATCAGGCGCTCTCTCAACCACCTTTCTGACACGAGGTGCTCTTCATAAGCTTTCAGAGCTGAGAAGCTTTCATTTCCGTGCCTGATGACTTTATGGTCATAGAGTGCATCATCGAGTATCAATATGTTTTTATCTCGCTCGATGATACCGAGCTCGTGTAAATAGTTCGTCCATAATGTCGTGCCCAGAAAGCGCACGTCATTAATTATTACCTCGTCTTTTTCTAGGAAAATTAACTGGTCATACTGTGCTGCATAGTCTCTCATCTGCTGAGTCAGTTTCACGAAGTCATGCCTGTAATATTCATGATTACCAGCAATATAAATGACGGGCTTTTTATGTAGCCAAGTCAGCTCCTGGGCCCATATCAAACCTTCTAAACCAATATCTATATCACCTGCCAAGACAATCAAATCAGAGTCCAGTTTTGGGATAGAAAAATAGCCACGCGTTTCAATGTGAATGTCTGAGTAAAGCTGAAATTTCATCTGTAACCCTCTTCATGGCTCAGTGTTTGAAATTTCACGAGGCTCTCGTCTTTAGGTGCTCATGACAGCGTGCCATGTAAATACCTTCGAAGATGCGTAACTGACCGGCACCACCACATACATCACAAATCCCATAAGACTTTTGTTTTGCCTCTTCAATCATGGCCTTGATGTCATAGTTACGGTGCTCAATGTAATATCGCAGGCCACTGAGTTTCTCTTTTACTTGGCAAACTAAAGGCAATTTATCTTCATCAACACCTTCTGCTTTCATTGTTGAAGCTATTTTTTCTATTGATTCTGATAGTAATAACAGCATTTCAAACCAGCCTTAACCACATTCAAATCCGTAACTCATGATGTTCTTCTGAGTGCTGTCCTTTGCTCCACAGAAGATGATTGGACAGCGCTTTAACAAACGTTCAGATAAATCACTTCTCATGACTGGTCTATCTCAAACTTGAGTGATACCTCGACTTCATCCCATGCATTGAGTTTATCGAAGACAACTTGAGCCGTTGGGTGTAACTTTCCGGGCGCATCGATGAACTCATAAACTGAGCCTGATTCAGTGAGGCCTCGTTTGTTTTCAGCGTCATACTCAAGAACTTGGCTACTGATTCTGTATGTATAGTCATTAAGGCAATACCCCAGAAATTTTTCTATCGTTTTGCCTTTATGGATAATCAAGATAATGTTCCATTCGGACATGGTTACGTGAGCTGCTGGTACTGGGAAAATCATCCTTTCCTCCATTTGAAATGATCTATTTATCCAGGTGAAACCCAGATAAACATGACGTTTTGCCATTAGTTGTACTCATGAGGTTATTCATCTTCGTCATCGACTTCGCTGTACGGCACTCCTGGAATTCGGTGCGTCTCACAACAGGTCTTTAGAAACCGCCCATATGCAGTCATTAGCTTTTCTTCAGCACCACATTCTTCGCAAATACATAGAGAGTCCTCTTCGGCTTTACTAATTAGTTCACCCATTTCGTCTGTGCTGACGGTTAAATAAAAACGCGGGCCGGCATACTTTTCTTTCACCTGAGTCACCATGGGCAGATACCCTAGCTCTACCCCTCGGTCTCTTAGTTTTTCTGTTAACTTTTCTATTTGTATCGATAGAGTCAGGATTTGGTCATACCAGCCAGAACCACAGTCAAACCCGAAGCACATTAAATTTTTATCTGGGCCCTGGTGCCTTCCTCGGTAAATGATCGGGCATTGCTGATAAATGTTTTCTGCTAGTTGTCGACGCATGGCTTAACCCTGATATTTCAGTCGAACGCGAATACCTTCATTCCTACTGAAATGGGCTAAATAGATTTGCGCCAAGGGGTACAGAGGCCCGGGTCGATCCAGAAAGAAATATTTTGACCCCGACCATGTCTTACCCGTATTTGACTGTGGGTCATACTCAATAACCTGTGAACTAAACCTGATGTGTTGGAGTTCATAGTAATACCCAAGAAATTTTTCGACCACGTGCCCCTGATATTCGACGATCACAAAATTCCAGTCACTCATCGTCACCGGACCCGGCGGAATTTTCTGAATCATACGCACCCCCCCCATAAAAACTACCAACGTTGTCGCACAGTTCTTTTCATATTTCCATTTAATTTCATAATGTTATCTGGATACACAATTGGGCTAATTGTAAACTATTGTTTTCAGTAAGATTTACAAAAATTTGATGCGATGACTTTTTTAAAGCCAAAAAAATTTGCGCAAAGTAATTCCATGAATTGGCTTTACGCTGCAGTAGCTACTAGGGGATGAAGTTATTAATGGATGAATAGCCACCGATTTGCTAGACACTTTTTAGCCACCATTGGATTGCCCTGACTATCCTAGACAACTTTCGGCAAAAAATCTCAGTATCAGTGAGTTAATATAATAAACATCTTTTGCTGATATAGATCATTGCTTCAAATTTCCTGTTGGATGATCATGGTTCTGTATAGACACAGTCATAGGAGTGAAAATCAAAATGAAACTTAACAGTGCAAACTTCGCTCTAGCTGCTAGCTTGACAACTGCTATTGTTTGGGTCGCGTGTAGCTTTTTAGTAGTTATGTTACCCCAAGCGACCATGATAGCTTCAGGCGATATGATCCATATGGATATTCAGAACATGATGTGGTCATTAACATTATCAGGGTTCATTAAAGGTCTTATCCTTTGGTCTTTGTCTGTCGGACTGAGTGCTTGGATTTTTGCGGTAATATATAATCGCTTTCAGTCATGATGTATTCGAAAAGGTAGTGAAATGACACAAACAAAAAATTGTCCCGTATGCGAAATGACAGTATCTGAAGACAGCTATACAGTCACACACAGAGGTATCATTTTTTGGTTATGCTCTGAACAATGCCGAGATAGATTCAATCTAAGACCAAGCTTGTACATCGGTGATCCCAAGCAAGGTAAGTCAGCCAAACAACATGGGATAAAAGTGCATAAAAAACGCAACCTCAATCTAGAGTTGCCAAATAACAATGAGTCAGCAAGTCTGCTGGTTCAAGCCCTAAACTCTCTGATGGGAGTCACTGAAGCCAAGATAAATCAAGGCCAACTCGAGATTGAGTACGATCTGGTTGAGGTGTCTTTAGAAGAAATAGAAGCTTTCATTAAATCTACAGGCATTAGCATTGAACAGTCATGGCTGGACAAAATCCATGACAGCTTTATTCATTTCAGTGAAGAAGGCCAACTGGACAATTTGGGGCACCCATATAAAGACAGTTAGCCGTTATCTTTGTGTTTGTTTCCAGGTTAAGTGCTCGTAAAGGCCAGTCCAGTAATAACCAAAACTAGCTGCAAAGAGAAGCTCCTCAATTGGAATACGAAGAATGAACAGGCCACTGAGCGCGTCCAGATTCCACACACGCTCAATGTAGCCGGGCGCTAAGCTCTCAAGACCAAGAACATACAGCGAATAGTAAGCAAGAAAGAGAACGCTGCCCCAAAAACTCTTAATAGCGAGGTCTGGTCGGCATAGGCTATTTGCTATTCCTCCTGCAATCATCGACATGATGGCGGGATAAATCGGATTCCAATCCCAAAGCATCAAAATTGGGAACAAGAGAAAAGGCGTAATCACTGCCAGTGTGTGGTGTTTATGCCGCTTTGTTAAACGAACTTGAAAAGAGATAGCTTGAAGCTTTTGGCGAGTGACAACGTTATAAGCTATCGCACCGATTCCACCGATACCGAAACAAAAAATCAAACTCTCAACATCAAACCCAGTTTCCAAAGCCAAATTGAATAAACTTGGCGGACTCCAATATTCTGGCACAAACAACGGCTCAGTAAATCCAAAGAGCATGGTAATCAAGCTTGCTTTCAACATTACGGAACGATAGGCCGGTGTAGCGATGTATACAATCAGCCACGGAATAAGAAATGCCAGAGACCAAACTAACCAAACGTACTGCACATTCATTTAGACGTCTTCCCTAAAATTAATTACCAGCCACATATGAACTTTAATGATAATTGTTGATTAAAAAGTACAAATACTAATAGATAAAATGCTGTAATTCATTACATCTTTGTCACATTTGATTTAGATCATTACAAGTTCATTACATATATTCCTTTTTGTTAGAGCAGGAGTTATTATAGAATTCAATGATGTTACCTGAAGGCGTATGAAAGGATGCTCAGTTTTTCCAAACTATTTTTGCAGGTGGTTGTAGTGATGGCTTTTTTAGGTCAGCCACTAATTGCTATATCTGCGCCATGCAAAGATATGACCATGCATGCGTCTGGCTCTCATATTTTGGAATCGAGTGACAAACGTGATTCTGAGCAAACCCATCATGTCAAACATGGTAAAGAGCTGGTTTTAGATTGCTGTGACACCTCAACTTGTAATACTAGTTATTGTTTGTCCCTCAGTCAGATAGCTCATACATCTTCCATCCCCTCTCAACTGTTTTCAGTCAAAATTTCAAACTACCTTCGCCCTGTTCTTGGGGTAAGCTATTTAGACTTTGATTCGAACTCATTTTTCCGTCCTCCCATTTCCCTAATCACAGGATAAATCCGCCTGTTTAGACGACTGTAGAGCTCAAATGGTGTCAATAATTTTGCACCATAAGCTCAAGTTTCACGGGACGAACAGCATATTTGTATTTTTGCTTGCGGTTAAATTATCCACATCAACACAGAGTTGAGTGTCTTCTGACTCCCAGTCTTCAAAAGACAAACAAAAATCAGTGCAGACACTACGTTCATCAAGCTCAAACCGGAACAGTACCAATGCGTAATATCAAATATTTACGGTTTAAAATTTTTAGCACTGAGTCACTTAAAGCTTTTGTTTTTATGGCTCTAGCTCTCAATATTTTGCCTCTGTCAGCTCAAGAGCTGTCTCTTGACAAAGCTATCGAGATGGCTCAGAAAAATGATCCCTGGATAGAAGGAAGTTATCTGAAAGAACAGGCCAATATTGCTCAGAGCATAGCTGCTGGTCAGTTACCTGATCCTGTCATATCACTTGGATTAGCGAATATGCCTCTGGACAGTTTCGACTTTAATCAAGAGCCAATGACACAATTTAAAGCGGGTGTCTCCCAAGTTTTTCCTCGGGGTGAAACGCTCGAGTTGCAAAGACAAAAGTTGGAAGAAATGAGTCGCCGGCACCCTTTTTTGCGTCAAGACAGATACGCGAAAGTGCAATTGACAGTTACTCAATTATGGCTCGACTTATATCAGAGCCAAGAGACTATTCGACTGATTGAAAAGGACAGATCATTGTTTGAGTATCTTGTCGAAGTGGCTGAAGTAAGTTACAGCAGTACATTTGGAAGAAGCCGCCAACAGGATCTTGTTCGAGCCCAGCTCGAGCTGACACGAATTGAAGACCGACTAACAGTACTTGATAGAAAAAGAAGTGAGACTCAGGAAAAACTTGCCGAATGGCTTTATGGCACGGGAACAAATTGGCAGGAAGCGGGAGTTTCACAAACACTGCCGGAATTAGAATTAAAGCTTAAAACTGACCACGAAGAAACTGTCAACCTAGCTCAGTATGAAACCCCAGATTTTATTAACCATCCAATAATCAGGAGCCTAGAGCAACAAATCACGGCTTCAGAGACCAATGTTGATCTGACAAGACAGAAATACAAATCACAATGGGGAGTTAATGCAAGCTATGGCTACAGAGATGACGCCCCCGGTGGTCAAGACCGCAGTGATTTCTTTTCATTAGGTATCAGCTTTGATTTACCTATTTTCACGGAAAAACGACAAGACAAGGAAGTTGAAGCAGCAGTAAGCAGTAAGGAAGCATTAAAAACTGATAAAACCCTAGCATTACGTACGATCAAGGCTCGTTTTCATGAAGCCAAAGAGAGACTAGTCTGGCTGGAGAAGCGCCGAGAACTGTACAGTGAGCGCCTGTTAAAAGAGATGAATGATCAGGCTGAAGCTTCTTTAAACGCTTATACCAATGATGATGGCGACTTTGCCGAAGTTGTTCGTGCTCGTATTGCTGAGCTCAATGCCAACATCGACTACCTGTCTATCAACATAGATCGGCTAAAAACAATTGCGGAACTGAACTATTTTTCAAGTTCATCTGAATACAAGACATCCATTAACGGGAATCAAAATGACTAGTCCACACAAGACTATATTACTGATGCTGATTGCAATAATGCTAACCGCAGTAATCACATATGGTATGACGCGGAAGTACTTTGAAGATAACACGGCTCATGATAATGACTCCGTAGAAAAGCAACCGTTATATTGGGTTGCACCTATGGACCCCAATTATCGCCGAGACCAACCGGGTAAATCACCAATGGGTATGGATCTGATTCCTGTGTATGAAGAAAACGAAACCTCCATGGACTCGGGCCCAGGGACAATCACCATCTCTCCAGATGTTGTCAATAATATCGGGGTGAGGACTGTTAAGGCTGAATACCTGCCCATTCATTCAGAAATAAAAACGGTTGGTTATGTTCAGTACGATGAAGACAAACTAGTTCATATCCATCCACGGGTTGAGGGCTGGGTAGAAAAGCTTTATGTCAAAGCTGCCGGTGACCCAATTAAAAGAGGACAACCACTCTATAAGCTTTACTCACCTGAACTTGTAAACGCCCAAGAAGAGCTTGTCTTGGCGCTTAATCGAGACAATGTACGCTTAATTAAAGCATCTGAAGATCGCTTGAAAGCATTACAAATAGCTGGCTCAGTTATTAACCAAATCAAACAAACACGCAAGGTCCAGCAAGCCATAACGTTCTATGCTCCACAGACTGGGGTCGTCGATAACCTTAATGTGCGTGAGGGGTTCTATGTCAAGCCGGGCATGAATTTGATGTCGGTGGGTGACCTCAGCACAGTCTGGGTTGAAGCTGAAATCTTTGAACGTCAGGCAGACCTGGTCGAGGCAGGGCAAGCTGTCACCATGACTCTAGATTATATGCCCGGAAGAGAGTGGCTTGGAAAAGTCGACTATGTTTACCCCACATTAAATGACGAGACGAGAACAGTTCGAGTCCGGCTTCGCTTTGATAACGAAGATTATGTCCTCAAACCGAATATGTTTGCTCAAGTGACGATAGCGACTGCTGAAGGGGAAGAAAAACTGATGCTCCCAACTGAAGCGCTTATCCGAACAGGCGATCAGGATCGTGTTGTGCTGGCACTTGGAGAGGGCAAGTTTAAGTCTATTGCAGTTATCGCCGGCAACATTGGTGAAAATCATGTAGAAATCATCAGTGGTCTTGAACCGGGTGAGGAAGTGGTCAGTTCTGCACAGTTTCTTCTTGACTCAGAATCCAGCAAGACTTCAGATTTCAAGCGCATGCATCATGAAGACTCCAAGCCTCAATCTGTATGGGTTGAGGCAAAGATTGAGTCAGTTATGGCGGAACATCGAATGGTCACAGCTACCCATTCAGCAATCAGTGAGTGGGATTGGCCGGCGATGACTATGGATTTCATTGTCAGTGAAAGTATTGATCTGAGCGCTCTCTCAAAAGGTACTCAACTACACATGGAAATCACTAAATCAGGTACTGATCGCTACGAAATCACCGAGATACATATCAAAGATAATGATGATGGTGCTACAAACCAAAGCCCTGTAACACAATCTAATAGGCCAATGAGTTCGATGCTTGATGATGTTCAGTCTGACCGTATAGCGCTGAATCAGGCAACAAATACTCAAAAGGCGAATGCTGAAGACCCTGAGCATTCATACCAACAACACTCAGGCATGTAAGAGGGAACAATAATGGTTGAGTCAATCATTCGCTGGTCAATCAGTAATCGCTTTTTTGTCTTGCTTGCCACTGTGATTTTGGTTGGTGTTGGAGCGGTCTCTTTAAAAAACACACCGGTAGATGCGATTCCTGATCTTTCCGATGTCCAGGTTATTATCAAAACCAGCTATCCGGGTCAGGCTCCGCAGGTTGTTGAGGACCAGGTGACCTACCCTCTGACCACAGCAATGTTATCTGTGCCGGGCGCGGTCACTGTAAGAGGATATTCATTTTTTGGTGACTCTTATGTCTATGTAATTTTTGATGAGGACACAGATCTATACTGGGCACGGAGCAGAGTATTGGAATACTTGAGTCAAGTGGCACCGTCACTACCCGAAAATGCCAGACCTCAATTGGGTCCTGATGCTACGGGTGTGGGATGGGTTTACCTATATGCGCTCATAGACAGAACCGGTAAACACGACATCAGCGAATTACGTTCATTGCAGGACTGGTTTCTGAAATATGAATTACAGACAGTGCCAGGGGTATCAGAAGTTGCTGCTGTTGGCGGCATGGTCAAGCAGTATCAGGTAAATGTGAATCCTGAAAAAATTCGAGCTTTTGGTATCCCTCTGTCACACATTCAGACAGCCATCAAGCGTGGCAATCAGGAGGTGGGTGCTTCTGTAGTAGAAATGGCCGAAGCCGAATATATGGTGAGAGCGACCGGCTATATTCAGTCCCAAACCGACCTCGCCCAAGTTCCCTTGGGCGTCAATAGCCAGGGTACCCCCCTTACACTTGGTGATGTTGCAGAAATCAAGCTTGGTCCACAAATGCGTAGAGGTATCGCAGAATTGAATGGCCTCGGTGAAACGGTAGGTGGTGTTGTCGTCATGCGCTTTGGCGAGAATGCACAAAAAACCATTGAGGGTGTCAAGGATAAATTGCAGGAACTTAAACAAGGCCTACCAGAAGGTGTTGAGATTGTGACGGTTTACGATCGCTCGGGACTTATTGAGCGTGCTGTAGACAACCTTTGGCACAAATTACTGGAAGAGTTTGCCGTTGTTGCACTGGTATGTATGCTCTTCTTATTCCATGTTCGGTCATCACTTGTTGCTATTGTTAGTCTTCCTGTCGGTATTCTCACAGCATTTACCGTCATGCATATCCAGGGTATCAATGCCAATATCATGTCATTGGGCGGTATCGCTATCGCCATCGGCGCCATGATCGATGGCGCTATAGTGATGATTGAAAATATGCATAAGCATATGGAAAAAACTCCTCTTACCAAGGAAAATCGATGGCAAGTAGTGGCTGACTCTGCCTCTGAGGTTGGACCAGCATTATTCTTCAGCCTACTGATAATCACTGTCAGTTTTGTGCCGGTATTTACACTGGAAGCACAAGAGGGACGTATGTTTTCACCGCTCGCCTTCACTAAAACCTATGCGATGGCGGCATCTGCAGCGTTGGCGATTACGCTGGTTCCTGTCTTGATGGGCTACTTCATCCGAGGGAAAGTATTACCGGAACACAAAAATCCCATCAACCGGTTGTTGGTCGCCGCTTATATGCCGGTTTTGAAAATGGTTTTAGCGTTTCCCAAAACAGCCATTTTCATTGCGCTACTTGGCTTGGCTTCAACCTACTGGCCTTTACAGAAAATTGGCAGTGAGTTTATCCCTCCACTTGATGAAGGCGATCTCATGTATATGCCCACCACTTATCCTGGCATTTCCATTGGTAAAGCCCGAGAGATTCTTCAGCAAACGGATAAGTTAATTATGACCGTACCTGAGGTGAAAACGGTATTTGGCAAGATTGGCCGAGCTGAAACAGCGACCGATCCAGCTCCATTGACCATGATCGAAACTTTCATCCAGTTAAAAGAGCGAAGTGAATGGCGTGAAGGTGTGACAACAGAGTCATTGAAAAAAGAGCTTGATAATTTGGTTAAATTGCCCGGTCTGACCAATGCTTGGGTCATGCCGATAAAAACACGGATTGACATGTTGGCAACGGGGATTAAAACCCCGGTGGGGATAAAAGTTGCTGGCGCAGAACTCCCTGTAATTCAGCAAATAGGCCAACAACTTGAAACAATATTGGCAGATGTGCCTGGAACCGCCTCAGTTTATTCTGAGCGTGTTGCCGGTGGGCGTTATATCAAGGTGGATATTGATCGAGAAAAAGCTTCACGCTTTGGTCTTAATATTGCCGACGTACAACAAGTCGTTGCATCTGCGATTGGCGGGGTAAATGTCACCCAAACTGTAGAGGGGCTTGAGCGTTATCCCGTGAATATAAGATACCCACAGTCTTATCGGGATTCACCAGAGCAGATGGCATTACTTCCGATTGTCACGGCTAAAGGACAAAGGATCGCTCTGGGTGATGTAGCTGACATAAAAATTGAAAGTGGCCCCCCAGCAATCAAAAGTGAAAACTCCCGTATCAACGGCTGGACATTCGTTGATATAGAAGGTGTTGATATTGGCTCTTATGTTGAAACAGCTATGGAGTCCGTCCGTAAAGAACTGGAACTCCCTACCGGCTACTCAATCCATTGGTCAGGTCAATATGAATACATGCTTCGAGCCAAAGAAAAGCTCACTTATGTAGTACCACTGACACTAGCGATTATAGCCATACTCCTATTCATGAATTTCAGAAACTTTACGGAAGTTGTCCTACTGATGGGTACATTGCCTTTTGCCTTGATTGGGAGTATCTGGTTGCTCTACTTGATGGGCTTTAACTTTTCTATTGCTGTTGGTGTGGGATTCATCGCACTGGCTGGGGTGGCTGTTGAAATCAGCGTGATCATGCTGGTTTACCTCAATCAAGCCTGGCGAGAAGAGCTCACTAAGAATTCAACTAATTCAATCGGGAACTCACTAACCAAGACTCAATTGATGCAAGCGGTTATCACTGGAGCGGGATTGCGTGTTCGTCCGGTGATGATGACTGCAGCAGCGGTCATCGCAGGCTTGATACCCATACTACTTGGTACAGGAACTGGCTCTGAGGTAATGAGCCGAATTGCTGCTCCGATGGTCGGAGGAATGGTAAGTGCGGTCATTTTAACCTTATTAGTACTGCCCGCTTTCTATTACCTATGGAAGCTGAAATCAAAGTAGAAACCTATTATTCAGCTTTGTAATGCTTATACGTATATCCAAGAGACGGAGCTATTTAATCCCTTCTGGGGTAGACGCTCCTTACAGAGGCACCTTCTCTACAGGGAGATAAAAATATAAGAAGTGAATAAATGATGGGTAGAGGCATTGGGTTACATTTTAAATAATTAATTACAACCGTATTGACCTATGTCAAGGACACAGGTTTAAGGTTGGACTAACCTGTTAGTCAAACCAAAGTTTAAAACGCAGCTTTGGGGTTCAACAGTCTGACAATGGGAGTGGGCGAATGCTTGTTAACAAGGTTGCGAAACTACTGAACGTAGGCCCTGATACGGTTCGGTTTTATACCCGTGCCAAGTTGCTTAATCCTGAAAAAAACCGATTCAATGGCTATCGAGAATACAGCCAAAAAGATGTAAAGCGTTTGAAGTTTGTATTAACAGCCAGACAACTGGGTTTTTCGATTGATGATATTCAGCAAATATTGGCCGACGCCGACAAGAAGAGGTCACCTTGCCCTCAGGTAAGGCACTTGCTTGAAAAGCGTTTGCAAGAAACTGAAGAGCTTTTCCAGGAAATGCAGCAACTGAGAGAAAGGATGCAAAAGGCCTTGGCAATATGGCAGCGAATGCCAGATATGGAGCCCACAGGCGAGATGATTTGCCATTTGATAGAAGAATTTACGATCCCATTAATACTGGAAGAAAAATGAGTATAAAACATTTAACAGTTCAAATTGGAACAGCCAAGCTAGGTTGCTGTTGTGCCAAAAAAACCTCCACTACAGCCAGCGTAGCTATTAAGCCCGTTGTCAGTGAATTTCCAGTCAAGCAGTTAAAGGTTGAAGGCGCCCCATGTGGAAGCAGTGTAAAGAGTATTGAGAATGCGCTTAGGGCCGTGACTGGCGTTACAGATGTCAGTATGGATCTGGCCAGTCGTGTCTTATCAGTGGCGAGAACAGTACAAACTGACGAATTGATTGAGCCACTCGAAAATGTGGGATACCCAGCCACTGCTGTCAACTAAGTCCGGAGTTAGCCATGGATATTGAGAATACAGAATCGTCAAATAAGCACAGCCAGCAAGGTGCAGAAAAAAATACTATCTACGTATGTCCAATGCACCCGGAAGTGAGGTCCGAGCAACCAGGTGACTGCCCGAAATGCGGCATGCACCTTGTGCCAGAAGGTGAACTCAAATCTCATAATGAACACGTCCACCATGCTGAGTCAAAAAGCGATGGCGAAGCGGGCTGTTGTGGTAGTCATGACACTTCTTCCCACGTGCACCATGAACATAGCTCGCCCAACAAAAGCAAAAGTATGGCAGGTAGTAAATACGATAGCGTTCCCGAGGGCTGGAGCGGACCTGTCTACACCTGTCCAATGCATCCGGAAGTTCGCCAGACAGAACCGGGCTCATGTCCATTGTGCGGCATGGGGCTGGAGTTGGAATCAGCTGCGATGGCTGGAGATGAGCCTAACCCCGAACTAGTGGACTTTAGCAGACGTTTCTGGGTTGGGGCAGCACTGACGATTCCTTTACTGATCCTGACAATGAGTCCATTTATAGGGATTACGCAAATTCGTGAGTTTTTAGGTGAGACGACATCGCTCTGGCTTGAAGCGGTGCTCGCTACGCCTGTCATTCTTTGGTCAGGGTGGCCATTTTTCGTACGCGGCTGGAACTCGTTCCGCACCATGAACCTCAACATGTTTTCACTAATCGGCATGGGGGTTTCGGCGGCCTATATCTTCTCAATGATTGCGATAATTGCACCAGGTATCTTCCCTCCTGGCTTTCGTGATCCGGAAACCGGACACGTCGGTGTGTATTTTGAGGCGGCAGCAGTCATTGTCACATTAGTCCTGCTTGGCCAAGTTATGGAGCTACGTGCCCGAGAAGGCACGGGTAAGGCCATACGTGCACTGCTT